>Ga0080006_1136036_pt1 | contig 183265 bp, 162 predicted proteins | sample RS3BMetagenome_FD_69209 | JGI IMG/M metagenome (GOLD analysis project Ga0080006, IMG submission 69209) | Ferric oxide microbial mat and aquatic microbial communities from Rainbow Spring, Yellowstone National Park, USA - RS3B (SPADES... ...
AGGGCGGGCAGCAGGCGGCGGGCCCGCCGGAGCCAGAAGGCGCCGAGCCCGATGCGCGCCGCCCGGGCCCACTCGCCGAGCAGCAGGCCGGTGATCAGGTAGCCGGACAGGACGTAGAAGACATCGACCCCGACGAAGCCGCCGGTCATGCCGGACACCCCGAAGTGGAAGCCCACGATGAGGAGCAGCCCGACGGCCCGGAAGCCGTCCAGGGCCGTCACCCGCTCCGCACCGGTGGCGGACGTGCGTCGGTGCGGACCGGCGGCGGTCACCGGTGGTCGCGTCATCGGTGCGTCCCCGCGACCCACGAGGCAGTACCCATTCCCGGTGTCTTCCCCCGCACGGCGCCCAGCTCCCTCTGCGACGGCCCAGTCCGTCGGACACCACAACTTACCGGCACCACCGCGACCCGGCGGATCAGGTCTGGTGCGGGGTGGCCAGGATGCAGGCGGCCGAGGCTCGGACGGAGGCCACCGAGCCGTTGGCCGTGCCCGCCGAGCAGGTCGCCAGCTGCTGGGTGGAGGGCTGCTTCGCCGGGCCGGCCCGATCGACCGAGTCCCAGACCCACGCGCTCGACCGGTACTCGGGGGCCCGGCCCGTGGCGGCGGTCACCAGCACCACGATCGAACGCACCGCGTAGGCCCGGTCGTAGGGGGGCAGTACCCGGGGATCGGGGAGCACGACCCCGGTGACCCCCCAGCCGTCGAGGGCACTGCGCACGGCCTCCACATCGCCGGACCCGAGCGTGCGCGAGCCGTTGCCGAACGAGATCTCGGAGAGGAGACGGTCCCCCGCCTCTTCCTTGCCGGCCCGGCTGAAGAGGGAGCCGGGACCCCCGCCGCCCGCGATCGAGTAGTGCATCCCGTTGACCGCCTGCCACGTGAGGTTGCTCTGCCGGAAGGCGAACGGGAACACCACCAGCACCTGGTCCGGTGGCAGGTCGGGTGCCACGGTGCGGAACCACTGCGGCAGCTCCACGGGCACCGCGGTCAGCGGCAGGCCGTCGGCGAAGTACGAGGCGATGGGCACCAGGGCGACCACCAGGACCACCGGTCCCGAGCACCAGGCGACCACGCCGCGCCATGCGGGGAGCGGTGACCAGCGCCGGGCGGACGAGCGCACGTGGTCGGCGACGATCGCCAGCATGGCTCCCGCACACAGGTAGGTGAACAGGACGAACCGGCTGGGGATGATGTTCTCCATCAGCGGCAGGCGGACGAAGAGGCGCCAGGGCGTCCAGCCGTGGAACGACAGCCCGAAGGAGAGGACGGCACAGACCGAGCCCACGCCGGCCAGCAGCCAGAGCCGCACGTCCCGGTGCCAGATGACGAGGCCCACCCCCAGTACGACCACGAGACCGATACCGAAGTACTGCCCGGACAGTGACGGCGCCTGGTAGCCGCCGAAGCTGTGGGTCAGCGCGGTCGTGGTGGCCGAAGGTGGTGTCGGACGGATGAACGCACCGAAGTTGTTGCCGCCGTAGCTGAGCAGTCCGGTCCCCCACACGGACCCGGACAGGTGGGCCGGACCGAGCAGCGCGAACCACGCCGGCCAGGCCAGGAGGACGGCTCCGCTCACCACGGCGGTCCCTGTGGCCCGCAGGGCATAGGGCGCCCGGGCCACCAGCACCTCCCGGCGGCCCACCGCGGCGCCGACCAGCACGACGGCGACCCCGATGACGGCCACGATGGCCGTCATGAACAGGAGCTCCGTCCCGATGAAGAACTGGACGAAGGCCAGGGCACCGATCGCCAGCCCCGTGACCCACCACCGCCAGCACTGGCGGACGAGCATCTCCTCGAGACAGAGCACGACGAGTGGAGGCACCGCCGCCATGCCCAGCATCAGATGGGCGTCACTGAGGCTGACGATCACGAACGGCGAGAACCCGTAGAGGAGCCCTCCGGCGAACGCCGCCGGTGCCCAGGACACCCAGCGGCGGAGCAGCACGTACATCGTGAACGCCGAGAGCGCGGGACCGAGGGTGAGCAGTACGTTCAGCGTGGCGATCGGCCCGAAGGCCCAGGTGACCGGGGCCAGGACGATGCCGAGACCGACCTCGGCCGTGTTGGACAGCAGATTGACCCCCGTCGGGTGGAACATGGCGGTCGAGTACAGCGGATCGAGGCCGTGGGACAGGGCGTAGGCCGGCCAGTCGAGGAACCAGGTGAACAGCGACGTGTCCCCGCAGCCGCACGTCGTGGTCGACGTGGGGTGCGTCGACCACACGTTCCACCAGAGCGCCACGGACAGAGCCAGGTAGCCGACGCCCCCCGCCGCGAGGGACCGCCAGCCCCGCACCGCGCCCGGGTCGCGTCCCCGTCCCGAACCGTCCTCGATCCCGGGTCGGTCGGACGGCTCCCGCTCCCCGGTCGACGCGGGAGCTGCGGCGGTGCCCGCCAACACGGTCACGACGCCACCCCGGCGAGGTCCGCCGCCGGGAGGGCGTCCGCCGTGGTCACCGGCTCCTGGGCCGGCCGGGGCACCACCCCACCGCCACCGCCACCGCCACCGGCCGCGCCGGCGCCGGCCACGACCGCCCAGACACCGACGATCCACCAGCCCTGGAGGATCGGATACTCGGTGATCCGGTGCACCGTGGACAGGATCCAGGGACCGATGGCACCGGAGCCGGTCACGAGGGCCGCACCCACCGCCGCCAGGCCGGTGGCGAGCGCCAACCAGGCCCACAGGTCGTTGCCGACCCCGGCGTCCCGGCGCACCCGACGCAGCACCACTCCACCGACCACCGAGAGGGGTAGGGCCAGGACGAGCACGTGCAGGTAGGGGCTCATCCCGTGGATCGTGGCACTCGTGCGGTGGGCCAGGTCCGTCGACGCGGTGAACGTCGACGTCGCCCCACGCGCGCCGATGGACTTCATGAGGATCGGCCACCACGCCAACAGGGCCAACTCACACCCGGCGACCACCAGCGGGACGATCCACCTCGGCCGGGGGCCCCGCAGCCCGACCCGGCCGATGGAGCGGGCGGCGATGAGGACGACGAGGGCCAGTGCGGTGACCAGTCCCTCGTTCTTGGTGCTGCCGGCCACGAGGACCAGCACCACCGCCGCGGCCCGGGCCGACGGATCCGAGCGGAGCTGGAGACCGAACGCCACCGCGCCGACGGCGGCCGACGACCACAGCGGGTCCGCGTAGCCGTTGGTCAGGAACGGCTCGGTCACGCCGGCGGCCACGAGGACCAGGAGGACGGCGCCAGCCGATCCCACGACCCCCGCCGGCCACGCCCGGGGCACACGGCGGGCCGCCGTGCGGCCGCACTCGAGCACCGCCAGGGCCGCCGCCGCCAGGGCGCAGGCGTTCAGCACGCCGACCGTGGTGACCCCGAGTCGGGCGGTGTGCACCCCGGTGAGCTTCCACGCCACCGCCGACGACGCACTGACCAGCGGCGGATACGCCGACTGGGTGAGTACCAGGCTCCGGGCCTTCAGGTCGATGAGCAGCTGGGCGTGGCTCTGGAGGAACCAACCCGGTCGCATCACCCACAGGGCACGGGCATCGAACCCGACGGTCGGTGTCCGCAGGCCGCGCAGGCTCCACACGCAGGCGGCCACCACCAGCACGAATCCGGTGACCCCGACCCAGCGGTCCGTCCTCCCCACCACCGCGTCGGAGCGGCTGCGTGGCCCGAGGTCCGGACGGACCACCCACAGGCCGAACACGGCGGCGGCGGCGAGCGCGGCGAGGCCCACGAACCAGGACATGAGCGCACCGCCGAACGAGAGCGACGCCGTCGCCGACACCGCGGCCACCACCGAACCCGCCAGTGGAGCGAGCGGCACCACGTGCCAGCGCCACCCGACCCCGGCGACCACCGGCAGGAGCCCGGCCGCGGCCAGGACGCAGATGGCGGCCGACGTGGCGAGGAAGGTGGTCACAGCGGTGGCGCCGGTGGGGGACCCGGGCCGGCGACCTCGGCCCCGGTGCCGACCCGCACGACGTCGTGCCCACCCGGTCCCCGGAAGGTCGCGATCACCGTGGCGCCGAGGCAGGTACCTGGCCCGGGGGAACCGTCATGGAGCGTCAGGACCACCTCCGCCCGGGACGCCCGGTCGGCCACGGTCACCCAGGAGCCGAAGCCCTTGATCATGGTGACCACGTCGGCCAGGTTGCCGCCCCCGAGCGTCACGGTCTGGTCCGGGCGCACGAGGCTGTGGGCCTGGGTGTCCAGGCAGGCGTAGAACGCGTCGTCCAGGGCGGCGTCGTGCACGGCGCGGGACCGGAGCTGGACGTCCACCGTCTGCGTGCCCCGCGCCGCCTGGCCGACGAGGGCGACCAGGGCGACCCCCACGACCAGGAGGCTGACCACCGTCACCAGCACTGCCCGGACCGGTTGTCCCCGTAGTGTCCCCCGGCGAGGTCGGACGCTCGTCACGAGCGGTGACGCTACCAGTCACCCCCGTGGCCACCCAGGGCACTGGGCTACCATCCCGGGGATGGGGACTCGTGGTCGACGGAGCCCGGCCGGGACCGGTGGGCGGGCGCCACGCGTGACCGGGTCCCGGTAGTCCCCGATGGCCGATGCCGCACGAACCGACACGCGTCCGGCGATCGCCGTCGACGACGTGCAGGACGCGGCCCCGGTTCCGGCCACGGGCGAGGCCGCCCCGACCGTCCGGTTCCGGCTGGGCAACCGTCCTCCCCTGACCGGTCTCCGGGCCCTCGCCGTGCTCGCCGTCGTGGTCTTCCACTCGAACTTCCGGACCCTGCCCGGTGCGTGGGCCGCGCCCCAGGTGTTCTTCGTACTCTCCGGCTTCCTGATCACCGCCCTGCTGTCGGGCGAGGGACGGCGCGACGGTCGGATCAGCCTCCGGTCCTTCTACGCCCGTCGGAGCATGCGGCTCGTACCCCCGCTGCTGCTCACCGTGGCCCTCGTCGCCGTCTACGCCAGGTTCGTCCATGTGGCCGACGCGTCGCACCGCCTCTGGGGGGACAGCCTGGCCGCACTCTTCTACTACGCCGACTACCGCCAGGCCCTCGGACACGCACCCTTCTTCGGCTACCTGGCCCAGACCTGGTCGCTCTCGGTGGAAGAGCAGTTCTACGTCCTGTGGTCGGTCGCCATGGTGGTGGCCGCCGCCACCCGACGCCGCCGCCTGGCCTACGGATTCGCCGTCGGCGGGCTGCTGGCGTCCGTGGCCGACCGCCTCTACCTCGTCTACCACGCGCACCACTTCGACAACGTGGTGTTCGTCCGCGCGTACTACGCCTTCGACTCGAGGGCCGACGCCCTGCTGATCGGCTGCCTGCTCGGCCTCCTGGCCTCCGACGGGTACCTCGACGGCTGGAGCCGGTGGGCCCGCGGTGTGCTGACTGCGGCGGCCTCCGTCTCGGGGGTGTTCCTCGTGTGGATCCTGCTGCGGGCACCGCTGTTCACCGAGAACCTGCTGGTGTGGTGGCTCCCGCTCACCTCGATCGCCGGAGCCGTGCTGATCACCTACTTCGTGGTCTGCCCGCGGAGCATCGGCTCGAAGCTCATGGGCTTCGGCCTCCTCGTCTTCATCGGCGAGCTCTCGTACATGATCTACATCGTCCACTTCCCCGTCTTCCTGGCCGTCGACCAGGGGAGCACGGGGTGGGCCTTCTGGCCCACCGAACTGGTCCGGCTCGCCATCGTCTTCGGCATCGCCACCGTCAGCTGGTACCTCATCGAGCGACCCCTGATGCGGCGGCGCCACCGGGCGGTCGCCCCCCGCTCGTCGACCTGAGGGCTCCCCCTCCCGACACCGGTCCCACCGGGGTGCGGGGCTACCATTCGGCGGTGGGAGCAGCTGTGGATGACCGGGCCACGGCCGCGTCGCGGGCCGACGGCGACGTCGACCGGGTGACCGCCGACGAGGTGGCACCGGAGCCCCACCTCGGCAGGATCCCGGCCCTCGACGGCATCCGGGCGCTGGCCATCGTGCTCGTGCTGTTCTTCCACGGCGGGTTCTCGTGGGCAGGCGGGGGGTTCTTCGGCGTCGACGTCTTCTTCGTGCTCTCCGGGTTCCTCATCACCGGACTGCTCGTCTCGGAGTACCGCCAGCACGCGGGCATCGGCCTCAAGCGCTTCTGGGGTCACCGAGTCCGCCGCCTGCTGCCGGCCCTGCTCGTGATGCTGGTGGGGGTCGCGCTCTACGGGTGGTTCCTCGCCCCACCGGACACCCTCGGCGAACTGCGGAACAGCGCCGTCGCCACCCTGCTCTACGTCAACAACTGGCACCAGGCCGCCGGCGGTCAGGGCTACTTCGCCGCGCTGGACACCCCCCAGCCCCTCCTCCACACCTGGTCGCTGTCGATCGAGGAGCAGTTCTACGTGGTGTGGCCCCTCGTGGTCCTCGGCGTCCTGAAGTGGTCCCGATCCCTCCGGACGCTGCTGGTCCTGACCCTCGTCGGAGCCGTGGCCAGTGCCGTCGACATGGCCGTCGTGTTCGGCAACGGTTCCGGCGAGGCCCGCGCCTACTACGGCACGGACACCCGGGCCCAGGCCCTGCTCGTCGGGGCGGCACTGGCCATCGCGGTCGCCCACCCGCTGGTCCGGCGCCGGTCGGGACCGGTCAGGGCCACGACCCTCGTGCGGTCGTTCACCCTGGGCCGCGCGGCCCGCGCGGCTCTCGTCACCCTCGGCGGCGTGGGCCTCGCCGTGGTCGTCGGGTCGGCCGCCACCGTCGACGCCACCTCCTCCTGGATCTACCGTGGCGGGTTCACGCTGGTGGCACTCGCCACGGCGGCGGTCATCGCCAGCGTCGCGCTCCTGCCCGCCTCCCCGTGGGGCCGGGCGCTGTCCCTCCGGCCCGTCCGGTACGTCGGCGCCATCTCGTACGGGCTGTACCTCTACCACTGGCCGATCTTCGTGGCGCTCGACCACGGTCGCACCGGGCTGTCCGGGTGGCCCCTCTTCGCCCTGCGGGTGGGCTGCTCGGTGGTCGTGGCGGCGCTGTCGCTCCACTTCCTGGAGCTGCCCATCCGCCGGGGGGTGCTGCGCAACTGGCGTGGCTGGGTGGCCACTCCCCTGGCCCTCGGGGCCACGGCCACCCTGGTCGTCGCCTCGACGGCCGGGGCCACGGCGGCGGTCAGCCAGGTGCCGACGTCCGCCACGGCGTCCTTCCCCGTCCCCCCGGGTGAGGACCCGGGCACGGCGGCCGGCGTGCCCACCGTCGCCGCCGGCTCCACCGGACCGATCCGGGTGCTGCTCGTGGGTGACTCCGAAGCCAGCTTCCTCGGATTCGGGCTCGGGCCCGAGTCGAGCAACTTCAACGTCCAGTACGCGGGTGACGGGGTGTTCGGCTGCGGGCTGCTGACCAATGCGACCGACTTCCACGGGACCGTGGTCAACGGCAACGTGGGGTACCGCGGTGGCCACGTCCCCGTGCCGTGCGACACCCAGCTGACCCGGTGGAAGGCGGACGTCGACGCCTTCCGTCCCGACGTGGTCCTGGTGGCCGACGGCGAGTACGAGGTGCGCGACCAGCGGGTCGGGACGGGCACGACCAACATCCTCTCGGCCACCTTCGACGAGACCGAGCGCCGGGCCCTGACCCGGGCCGCCGCCGTCCTGGGCTCGACCGGCGCTCCGGTCGTCCTGCTGACGGCTCCCTACTACCACCAGCTCGAACAGGACAACGGCAGTCCGTGGCCGGAGGACGACCCCGTCCGCGTCGACCGGTACAACAGCATCCTGCGACAGGTGGCCCACTCCTCGGGTGGCACGGTCGCGGTCGTCGACCTCGGTGCCGAGCTCGACCCGGGTGGCCACTACGACCCGGTCATCGACGGCGTCGACGTGCGCTTCTCGGACGGCATCCACGTCACACGGGCCGGCGCCGAACTGGTCGCCCCGTGGCTACTCCGACAGGTCGTGACCCTCGCTCAGGCGCATCGGGCCACCCGGGCGACCGCGACCACCACCGGTCCGGCACAGGGATAGCCGGAACGCGGGCCATGCGGTCGGCGGACGGCACCCGCGGGACCTCGGCGTCCAGCGCAGGTCGGGGTCAGGACGTGCGGGCCACGGGGGCACCGGTGGCGTCGGTGACGGTGACGGCCATGTCCCCCGCCCGGCCCACGTAGCCGGGGAGCGTCGGCGACCCGGGGCTCCAGGTGGTGAGGGTGATCTGCCGGGGTTCCCGACCGGTCGACTCGAAGCCCGGTCCGAACTGGGTCCGCCACAACTGGTTGGCCGTCGGGTGGAACCCGGCTCGGTCCAGCAGATTGACCAGGCCGATGAACTCCTCGGTGTCGAGGAGCATGGTGTCCTTGCCGCCGGCCCCGGCATCGCCGACGAAGACCTGTCGGCCGGGCTCCAGGTAGGGCGTGACCAGGGTGGCGAGCCGTCCCACGGTCGGATCCGACACCTGGGTGAGGGGTGGGACGGCGGCCACCCGGACGACCGCGGTCACGCCGACCACCACCGCCACCAGGCACAGGGCGAGCCGCAGCCCCGCCGATGCGGTCAGGGGCCGAGGAGCCCGCGGCACCGGTGGACGGGGGTCGGCCACGACGAGGAGGCCGGGGGCGATCAACCCGGCCACGGGCAGGACCACGGCCCAGATCAGCAGGTAGCCGAAGATGAAGCCGACGACCCGGGTGGCCGACACCACCACGGCGACGCCGCCGGCGAGGGCCAGCAGTCCGGTGCCCGACGCGAAGCGGTTCCGCTGGAGGGCACCGACGACGGCCGCGGTCGCCGCCGCGGCCCCGACCACCACGGTGGCCGTCCAGGCGAGTGCCGGCGCGTGGACCGTGAGTCCGAGGGACGACCGCATCACGACGCCCGGCCCCTGGAGGAGCGTGCCGTCGACCGAGAGGAGTGACCTCCAGCCGACCGCCAACGGATAGCTGCCGTGCTGGTCCCGGAAGAACCGGACGATGAGCGTCAGGTTCCCCGGGTGGTTGTCCCGCTGTTGGGCGAGCGGGGGCAGCCACATCACGACGAAGACGGCGATCCCGCCCACGGCCAGGAGGGAGCCGGTGATCCAGTGCCGGCGCTCCGACCAGGCGGTGCGCCGGGCGGGGGCGTCCTCGCCGACCCGGGTACCCACGAGATCGGCCACCGACGACACCAGCCAGATCAGGGCGGCCAGTCCGCCCACCGCCGCCACGACGGGTGCGGCGGACACGTCGGTCTGGACCACGAACGAACCCGTGACGAGGGCGGCCACCAACGACAGTCCCGAGCGGTCGATCGCCGCGGCGCACAGCAGCACGGTCAGGAGCAGCGGGAACACCACGACCATCGGGTTCCACGGACTCACCAGTCCACCGAGGAGCGACTCCGAATAGGTCGTGGCCCCACTGCCGGACGCGGCCATCAGTGCCACCAGTCCGCAGATCCACACCGCGGCCCACAGGGTCCGGGCCGGGGTGCTCCGGTAGCGGACGAGTGCCACGCAGGCCAGGGCGGACAGGGCGTTGAGCAGGGTGGCCCCGATGAACAGCGACCGGGCACCGCCGCCCAGCACCCGGTACACCGCCGACTGCAGGTAGAAGTACGTCGGACCCGGGTGGTTCCAATTGTTGCGGTCGAACACGCCAAGTTGCTGCGTACCCGCGAGCGCGCGGCGGGTGTGGAGGTCGATGAGGGCCAGGTCGTCCGCCAGGGTCAGGTGGGACCCGGACTGGAGCAGCAGGCTGACCAGCGCCACCACGAAGGGCACGGCCACGATGGCGAAGGCCAGGACCGTGAGCCAGGCCCCGGGCGGCCGGAGGGGCCGGACGTCGGTGCCACCCCGACGGCGGCGGTGTGCCGGCCCGACGGGCGGCTCGGGCCGGTCGGGCGGGTCGGGCGGGTCGGGCGTGACGCGCCCGGCCGGGCGATCGGACAGGAGGTCGGGCACGATCGGATGATCGTACGGCAGGACACGGCCGGGATGCCCCTCCCCGGCCGGGCGACGGTTGCGGGTGGCTCAGGCCCGGCGGACGGGTCCGACCCGGTCAGAAGCTGGGGACGTACCCGCCTCGGCCCAGGGACTCGCTGACGAACGGGTCCACCGACTCGTCCACCCCACCGAGGACCTCGGTCACCCAGTCGAGCCGGTCCCGGAGGATCCGCTCCACGCCGCCCTGCAGGGTCGAGGAGCTGACGGCACACGAGCTGCAGGCCCCTTGGAGCTGGACCTCCACCACACCCGTCACCACATCGGCACTGAGCAGGGCCAGGTCGCCCCCGTCGGACTGCACCGCCGGTCGCATGAGCTCGATGATCGAGTTGAGGGCGGCCAGGCGAGCCCCCCGCTCCTCGTCGGTCAGCGGAACGGGGTCGGTCGGCGGAACGGGGTCGGTCGGCGGAACGGGGTCGGTCAGCGGAACGGGGTCGGTCAGCGGAACGGGGTCGGTCACCGCAACGGTGGCGCCACCGACGGCGGTCGTCTCGTCGCCCTCTGCTGGCTGGCTGCTGCCGTCGTCCACGGTGGAGTCCTTCCCCCGGTCCTCGTCGGACCGCATCGAGCGCGAGTGTGGTCGCGCACCCACCATTGTGCCGTGCCGGGGCACGGATGCGTACGCCGGGGCCCCACCGTCCGGTCACGGGCCCCGGGGCGGGCCGCCGTGATGGCCGCGGCCGTCAGGGGCCGGGGGTACCATGCGGTGTGCCCACGGTACGACCATCCGAGCCCGTCGGGCCCATCGGGCTGATCCTGCCGACCTTCGTCCAACACACGGTGCCGGCCTGGGCGGAGCCGGCCGAAGGGCCGCTGTCCGCCGACGACCCCCTGTCGGATCTCGCCGACCTCTGCCACCAGGCCGAGGTCGCCGGCGCCGGCGCCTTGTGGGCATGCGACCACCTGTTCTGGCACGGACCCTGCCTCGAGTGCATGGTCGTGCTCACCGTCGCCGCCATGGCCACCGAGCACGCCGTGGTCGGAACGTGCGTCATCCAGCTCCCGCTCCGTCGGGCGGTGGCGGTGGCCAAGCAGGCCGCCACCCTCCAGACACTCAGCCGGGGCCGGCTGGTGCTCGGCGTGGGCGTGGGCAGCCACCCCGGCGAGTACGAACAGGTCGGTGCCGACTACCACGCACGGGGCGACGATCTCGACACCGGCATCGGCGAACTCCGCCGGACGTGGGCGACGGGTGCAGGCGTGTCCAGGGGGGATGCCACGTCGTCCGACCCGGACGAGCACTATCTCCAGCTGCCCGCACCACCCCCGGTGCCGGTGTGGGTGGGCGGATCGTCCGAGGCCGCGCTGCGGCGGGCCGCCCACCGGGCCGACGGCTGGATGCCGCTGTTCCTGAGCGTCGACCAGTACGGCGACGCCGTCGAACGGCTGGGCAAGGAGGTGGACCGAGCCGGGCGGGACCCGGCCGCGGTCACACCCGCCATGGTGCTCTTCGTCTCCGTCGACGAGGACGGCGACGCCGGTACGACCAAGGGAACCGGGTGGATGGGATCCCTCTACGGCATCCCCCCCAAGGCCTTCGAACGCCACCTGATCAGCGGCACCGCCGACGAGGTGGCCGGCCGGGTCGCCGAGTACCGGGCCGCGGGGGCCCAGCACGTGGCCATCTACGTGACCGATGACCGACCCATCGACCAGTTCGCCCGTCTGACGGCAGCGCTGCCTGCCGCCGGCGTGCCTGTCGAGCGCTGACGTTCAGAGACGAGGAACCCATGGACCGCACCGCACACATCGTCGGCACCGCCACCACGCCGATGCAACGCCGTGACCTCACCATCGAGGACCTGTCCCATCAGGTCGTGGCCCAGGCGCTGGCCGATGCCGGGCTGGCCCCCGAGCAGGTCGACCTCGTCGTCTTCGGCAACGCCACCGCCGGGCGCCTGCTCGACCAGGCCTGCATCCGGGGCCAGAGCTTCCTGCTCGACGCCGGACTGCGCAACGCCGGCATCATCAACGTCGACAACTCGTGCGCCGGCGGGGCCTCGGCCCTGCACCTGGCCACACTGGCCACCCAGGGCGGGGCCGGCACCGTCCTGGCCGTGGGCGCCGAGAAGATGTGGACCGGGGTGCGGGCGGAGACCCTGGCCGGCATCGAGGACGGGGTCCCCCAGGTGGACCGCGAGTTCATGCACGCCAACTGGGAGAACCCGTCGGGCTCCGTGCTCATGGCTCTCAACGCCAGGTGGACCATCGAGCACATGGAGTCCTGGGGCACCACCGTGGAGCAGATCGGCGCGGCGGCGGTCAAGGCCCGCAAGCACGGCGCCCTCAATCCCCACGCCCAGTTCCAGAGCGAGGTGACCCTGGAGGAGGTGCTCGCCTCCCCGGTCATCGTGCCCCCCCTGACCCGGCTGATGTGCTCGTCGTTCACCGACGGCGCCGCAGCGGTGGTGCTGACCCTCGACTCCCGCCCGGGCGCACCGCGCATCCTGTCCAGCACGGTGCGGTCGGGCAACGGCGACATCGACTACCACGACCGCCTGGCCGAGACGGCGTCCGCCGCCTGGGACGCCTCCGGGGTGGACCCCGCCGACGTCGACGTCGTCGAACTGCACGACGCCACCAGCGCCGAGGAGATCTGCGCCCTCGAGTCTCTCGGTTTCTACAAGCCGGGTGATGCCGGTGCCGCCACCCTGGCCGGGGACACCACCCTGGGCGGCTCCGGGGTGACGGTCAACACCAGTGGCGGCCTGGTCTCCCGGGGCCATCCCCTCGGGGCGACCGGGATCGCCCAGGTGGTCGAGCTCGTCGCCCAGCTCCGTGACGAGGCCGGCCCCCGGCAGGTGGACGGGGCCCGATTGGCGGTCGCGGCCAACACCGGTGGCATGATCGGGTCCCATGCAGGCACCACGGACGCAGCGTTCATCGGCATCCACATCCTCGAGGCGGGCTGAGCGATGATCGGCCGCGGCGCAGTCATCACGGGCTACGGGATCGCCGTGCCCGACAAGGTGGTCACCAACGACGACCTGTCGGTCACCCTCGACACCAACGACGCCTGGATCCGTGAACGCACCGGCATCCGTGAGCGGCGCATCGGCGGGACGACCTCGGGGCTCGCCATCGAGGCCGGGCTCGCCGCCCTGGACAAGGCCGGCCGCCGGCCCGACGAGATCGACGCCGTCATCCTGGCCACCACGACACCGGACCAGATCGTTCCGGGCACCTCGGCGACCGTGCAGGACGGGATCGGCATCACCGGCGGCGCCTTCGACGTCAACGCCGCCTGCTCAGGCTTCGTCTACGCGCTGACCGTGGCCCACGGACTGGTGGCCACCGGAGCCGAGCGGCTCCTCGTGATCGGGTCCGAGACGCTGTCCAAGATCACCGACTGGGACGAACGGTCGGTCTCCATCCTCGTCGGTGACGGGGCCGGTGCCGTGGTGCTGGAGGCGGTCGACGGTCCGGGCCAGTTGCTCAGCTACAAGCTGGGGGCCGACGGCTCGCTGCGGCACCTGCTCAAGTGCGACCACGGCGGCTACCTCTACATGAACGGCAAGGAGATCTTCCGCAAGGCCGTCTCGGTCGTCGTCGAATCCTCGCAGCAGGCCATCGCCGAGGCCGGGCTGACCCCGGACGACATCGATCTCGTCGTCCCCCACCAGGCCAACCTCCGGATCATCAGCGCGGCCTGTCAGCGCCTGGAGATCCCCGAGGAGAAGGCCGTGGTGGTCATCGACCGCTACGGCAACACGTCGTCTGCATCCATCCCGTTGGCCCTGGCGGACGCACTCGACACCGGTCGGCTCCAGCCGGGCCACCACGTGCTCCTCACCGGCTTCGGCGGCGGCATGACCTGGGCCAGCGCCGTGCTCAAGTGGGGCGGCTGAGTCCCGATCACACGGCCATGACCAACACCGCGGCCGACGCTCCCGCCCTCGTCGTCCTGGCGGCGGGCATGGCCCGGCGCTACGGCGGCTGCAAGCCGCTCGCGCCGATCGGCCCCAACGGCGAGGCCGTGCTCGACCTGTTGGTGGGTGACGCGGCGCGGGCCGGATTCGGTCGCATCGTGCTGGTCCTCCACCCCGAGACGGGGCCGGCGATCCGCTACCACGTGGAGCAGTGCTGGCCACCGGGCGTCGACGTCGGATTCGCCACCCAGCGTCTCCCGCTCGGCACCGTGCACGCCGTCCTGGCCGGTGAGCAGGCCCTCGGGGACGCCCCCTCGTTCGCCGTCTGCAACGCCGACGACGTCTACGGCGAGACGGCCATGGGACTCCTGGCCGGTCAGCTCCGATCCTCCGCGGCCGAGCACGTCCTCGTGGCCTTCCCGCTGGCGTCCACGGTCGCCACCGACGATCCGGTCACCCGGGGGATCTGCACGGTGGGGGCCGACGGGCTCCTCGTCGCACTCGACGAACGCCGTAGCGTGCACACCGACGTCGCTACCGGCGGGTTCGTGTCCGACGACGGTGCGGACCCCCGGCAGCTGCCCGGTGACGCTCCGGCCTCGGTCAACCTCTGGGGCTTCCAGTCCGACGTCTGGAAGGTGTTCCACCGGGCGATGGACGCGTCCGGGCTCGACGAGGACGAGCTCCTCGCCGAGGTGGCCGCAGGTGGCGAGGTGCCCAAGGCCGAGGTACTGCTGCCCGAGGTGATCTCGGGCATGGTGGCCGACGGCGCGGGGCTCCCGGTGCGGGTCCTGACCACCGACACCCGACTGGTCGGGGTCACCCACGCCGCCGACCTGCCCGTCGTCAGCGCCGAACTGGCCCGCCAGGTGTCCTGGGGCATCCGACCCGCCGCCGTCTGGGCCGGGGTGTCCTAGCCCGGCTCCGAGCCGGCCCGGGCGGGTCCGGGCGGTCGTCAGGCGGAGGCCCGCTCCAGTGACGCCACCACGAGGTCGACGGCGTCGCCCACCTGCACGGACGGCTCGATGGCCAGATCCGGGTGTTGGGGTATCTCGTAGGGATCGTCGACCCCGGTGAAGGATCCGAGCGATCCGGCCGCCGACCTCGCGTACAGGCCCTTCGGGTCCCGCGCCGCGCACTCCTCGGCCGGGGTGGCCATGAAGACCTCCAGGAACGGCAGGCCGGCATCCACGTGGATGCGGCGGGCAAACTCCCGCGACTCGGCGTAGGGGCTGATGACGGCCACGATCGCCACCAGTCCGGCGTCGGAGAACAGGCGGGCGACCTCGGCGACCCGACGGCAGTTCTCCAGCCGCTCGTCCTTCGTGAACCCCAGGTCGGCGTTGATGCCGGTGCGCAGGTTGTCGCCGTCGAGCCGGTACGCGGGACGCCCGGACGCGATCAGGCGCTCCTCCAGGGCACTGGCCACCGTCGACTTCCCCGAACCCGACAGTCCGGTGAACCAGATCGTCGCTCCCCCGCCACCGAGCAGGGTGGCACGCTCCTCCCGGGACACGGCACCCTCGTGCCAGGTGATGTCGGTCGCCTCGGTCATCGACGGGGTGCTCAGTCGGGTAGCAGGAGCATCCCGGCCCCGGCCGTGACGTGCGAGCCCTCGTCGGCGAGGATGAACGACCCCGTCGAGCGGTTGCGGCGGTAGGGGTCGTAGAAGAGGGGCTGCGTCACCCGCAGGGCGACCCGACCGACCTCGTTGAGGGTCAGCGTCGTGGCCGCCTCGTCGCGGTGCAGGCTGTTGACGTCGAGCCGGTAGTGCAGGTCGCGGACCACGGCCCGCACCCAGCGGGTGGTGTGCTTCAGCATGAGGAAGTCACCCACCCGGAGGGGCCTGTCCGTCATCCAGCACACCATGGCCTCGAGGTCCTGGCCCACGACCGGCCGGTTGTGCGGTCGGCAGATCATGTCGCCGCGGGAGACGTCGATGTCGTCGGCCAGTCGCACGGTGACCGACATCGGGGCGAACGCCTCCTCGACCGGGCCCTCGAAGGAGTCGATGCCGGCCACCGTCGTGGTCAGCCCGGACGGCAGGACCATCACCTCGTCCCCGGGACGGAACACCCCTCCCTCGATGCGTCCCGCGTAGCCGCGGTAGTCGCGGTAGTCCGCGGCCTGGGGTCGGACGACCCACTGCACCGGCAGGCGGGGGTCGATGAGGTTGCGGTCCGAGGCGATGTAGACGGTCTCGAGGTGGTGGAGCAGGGACGAGCCCTGGTACCAGGCCATGTTGGGTGACCGGGTGACCACGTTGTCGCCCACCAGGGCCGAGATCGGGATGAACGTCACGTCGGTCACGTCGAGCCGACTGGCGAACGCCGTGAACTCGGCGCAGATGGTCTCGAAGACCTGCTGGTCGTAGTCGACCAGGTCCATCTTGTTGACGCACACGAGGAGGTGCGGCACCCGCAGGAGCGAGGCCAGGAAGGCGTGGCGCCGGGTCTGCTCGACGATGCCCTTGCGGGCGTCGATCAGGACCATCGTCAGGTCGGCGGTCGAGTTCCCGGTGACCATGTTGCGCGTGTACTGCACGTGCCCGGGCGTGTCGGCGATGATGAACTTGCGGGCCGGGGTGGCGAAGTAGCGGTAGGCCACGTCGATGGTGATGCCCTGCTCGCGCTCGGCGCGCAGTCCGTCGGTCAGGAGGGCGAGGTCGGTGTAGTCGTTGCCGCGTTGGATCGACACCCGCTCGACCGCCTCGAGCTGGTCCTCGAAGATGGCCTTCGAGTCGTAGAGCAGGCGACCGATCAGCGTGCTCTTGCCGTCGTCGACCGAGCCGGCGGTGGCGAAGCGGAGCAGTTCCATCAGAAGTACCCCTCACGCTTGCGGTCCTCCATGGCGGCCTCGCTGACCCGGTCGTCGGCGCGTGTGGCGCCGCGCTCGGTCAGCCGGCTGGCCGCCACCTCGAGGATGATGTCGTCCACGGTGGCGGCGGCCGACTCGACCGCGCCGGTGCAGGTCATGTCACCCACGGTGCGGTAGCGCACCGTCGCCTCGAACTGCTCCTCGTCCTCGCGAGGATGCACGAAGGGGCCCTCGGACAGGAGCATGCCGTCGCGGCGGAAGACCGAGCGGCGGTGCGAGTAGTAGATCGACGGGAGGTCGAGACCCTCCTCGCCGACGTACTGCCAGACGTCGAGCTCGGTCCAGTCGGAGATCGGGAAGACCCGGATGTGCTCACCTGCGCCGTGGCGCCCGTTGTAGAGCGACCAGAGCTCGGGGCGCTGGTTCTTCGGGTCCCACTGACCGAATTCGTCGCGGAAGGAGTAGACGCGCTCCTTGGCCCGGGCCTTCTCCTCGTCTCGGCGGGCACCGCCGAACACGGCGTCGAACCGGTACTCGTCGATGGCGTCGAGCAGGGTCCGGGTCTGGAGCCGGTTGCGCGACGGGTCGGTGCCCGACTCCTCGGTGGAACGACCGCTGTCGATGGACTCCTGCACCGATGCGACGATGAGCGTGGCCTCGAGCTCGGCCACGGTGCGGTCGCGGAACTCGATGACCTCGGGGAAGTTGTGGCCGGTGTCGATGTGCATCACCGGGAACGGGATGCGACCCGGGTAGAAGGCCTTCTGGGCGATCCGGAGCATGACGACCGAGTCCTTGCCGCCCGAGAAGAGCAGCACGGGACGCTCGAACTCGGCGGCCACCTCACGCATGATGTGGATCGACTGCGCCTCGACCGACCGGAGGTGCGACAGCTGGTACTGCCCGGCGACCGCTCCTCCCTGGCTGGATTCCATGACCGACCAACATACCTGACGGGAACCATGGCGAACGGGGGCGGGCGCACGGCGGGTAAGGGACGACTGGACCGGGCCACCGCCGAGCGGCTGTGATGGTCGGGTGCGAACGCCCGTCCGCTCCGACGTCTCGCCGGCCACCTCCCCCACGGGGCCCGGCGAGCGGGCACCGAGGTCGCGGCACCACGACGTGGTCCGCGAGACGGTCGCCGGGGGTGCCATGGTGGCCATCGTGCTCCTCGCCGCGGTGTGGTTCCGGTTCGACCCCGCACCGACGATCGTGGACAACTGGGGATCGTCGCTCATCCACCCGCACCCGCACGACGCCTTCTGGTTGCGGATCGCCGAGTTCCGCTCCCCCGCCGTCCTGGGGATCGGCTCCGTCCTCGCCGGTCTCGTGGTCGCCGGCCGGGACCGTGGGCGGGCGCTCGTCTGCCTGGTGGGGCCGGCCCTGGCTGTCGCCCTGACCGAGTACGTGCTCAAGACCCTGATCGCCCGGCGTTCCGCGCCCTTCCTGGACTTCCCGTCGGGCACCACCACGGCGGTCGCCGCCCTGGCCACCTCCTGGGTGCTGGCGGTGCCCCGGAGATGGCGTCCGGTGGTGACGGGCGTCGGCGCGGTGGTGGTCGTCCTCGAGTGCGTGGCGGTCGTCACCCTCCAGTGGCACCTGGCCACGGACGCGCTGGGGGGCATCCTGGTCGGCGTCGGGGTCCTCCTCCTCCTCGACGGGGGCCTGCACCTGGTCGTCCGTTCCCGGCGACGGGCCGACCGGTCCGGGACGACGGGCGCCACCGACGTCGCCTGAGGCGGTGGTCCGGACCGGACCGCCGGTAGGGTGGAGTCAGGAGAACCCATGGACCGGACACGCAGACTGGAAGTCGGCCTCGCCCTCAACGCCGTGCTGGTGGTCGCCCTCGTGGTCTTCGGCGTCCGGGCCCATTCCTCGGGCCTGCTGGCCGACGCCGGGCACGACGCCGTCGACGTCGGCGCCCTGGCCCTGTCGCTGGTGGCGGTGCGCCTCAGCCTCCGGCCCCCGAGCGCGGCCCGTTCGTTCGGCAACCACCGGGCCACCATCCTGGCCGCCCTGGCCAACGCCGTCCTGATCGCCGGGGTGACCGTCCTGATCGTGGTGGACAGCCTCCACCGCCTGGCGCACCCCCAGCCCGTGCGGGCCGGGATCGTGGTCGTGGTGGCCTCGGCGGCGCTCCTGGTGAACGGCGCGGCCGCCCTGGTACTGCGCGACCGGAGCAGCGACCTCAACATGCGCAGCGCCGTGCTGCACATGGCCGGGGACGCCCTCGCCTCGCTGGCCGTCGTGATCGGTGCCGCCGCCCTCCTGGTCGTGCCGTCGGCCACCTGGCTCGACCCGACCTCGGCCCTGCTGGTGGCCGCCGTGATCGCCTTCCAGGCCGTGGGGGTGCTGCGGGCCAGCGTGTCCGTGCTGCTCGAGTCGACCCCGACCGATGTCGACCTGGCCGAGCTGACCGCCACCATGGAGCGGGTGCCCGGCGTGGGCGAGGTCCACGACCTGCACGTGTGGAGCCTGTCGAGCGAGATGCGGGTGCTCTCCGCCCACGTGGTGCTCACCGGCCACCCCTCGCTCGAGGAGGCCCAGCTGGTGGGTGAGCAGGTGAAGGCAGCCATCGCCGCCCCCTTCGGCATCGCCCACTCCACCCTCGAGCTGGAGTGTGAACGGTGCCTCGACGACGACCTGGACCCCTGCCGGATGGAGTCGGCCGAGCCGGCCCGGACGGGCCTCCACCACCACTGAGCCGGGTCGGGGTCGGGACGTCCCGCCGCACCGGGTGCGGGCGCGACGCAGCCCCGAGTAACCGGACGGCCGAGGCCGCCCCAGCTCCTCGGGGCCACGCACACGGCGGGCCGGCTCCGCCAGCCGCCGGGTCGTGTCGGACAACCCGTCGTCAGGCACCGGACCGGACCACCCCCTGAGGGGAGCCCCGGCCCGTCCCCGGACCACCTCGTCGGTCACCTACGGCCCAACCGCACCCCCGGACCTGGGCCCGACCGCCGGTCTCCGACCGGCTTCCGGACCCTGCCCGGAGCCCCGGAGGGCTTCGGCTTCCCGAACTGGCACCACTGTGAACCGGGCCGGTCGGAGGGTCAAGACCACCTCGCGAAATCCTGAGCTTTTCCTCCACATTTCCCGGTCCATCCCCAGGAACGGCCCAGATCTCCACCGCTCGTCCCCAGGTGGCGGATCGCGATGCGGGTCTCCGTCCCCGCATCGCGGGGGACGGTAGCGTGGTGCCGCCGGCCCCGTCGGGGCGTGCCCGGGGGGCCAGCGGCACGGGAGGCAGAGGACGCACGTAGCGATGGGTGCCACGGGGGGAAGGAAGTCGACGGGCTCCGGCCGATCCGTCAGGCGCCGGGCGCTCGCCTGGGGCCTGCCGGTCCTGGCCCTGGCGGCCGCCGTGGTGTGGTCCGTCGTCCACCAGCGGCCCCTCCAGGGCCCCGTGTCCGTGCAGGTCATCATGTCGGCAGGCGGTGCCTCGGCTGTCACCCCGACACCGGGGTCCGCGCCGGTGTTCCCGGCGACCACGACGACGACGCCTGCACCGGCGCTGGCGGCGACGCCCGCACCCACGGACCAGACGTCGCCCCCGCCCGATCCCACCTCCTCGGCCCCGGGCACCGAGGTGCCGGCCGGGATCGACGAGTCCGACCCGTTCCTGACCGTGGCCGGTGGAAGCTACGTCCTGGTCACGAGTGGCGACCCGACGGGTGGCGTCGCGGGTGCCCCGGTCGACGTGCCGCTCTCGACGAGCCTGGACTTCGTGCACTGGACGACTCCGGTCGACGCCCTGCCGGAGCTTCCGGCCTGGGCGCAGCCCGGATACACGTGGGCGCCCGACCTCCACCGGTTCGGGTCGACCTACGCGCTGTACTTCACGGCCCTGGTGGCGAACCAGTCCCCCCCGACCGAGTGCATCGGGAGCGCGTTCTCCTCCTCGCCCACCGGACCCTTCGTGGCCTCGCCCACACCCTTCATCTGCCAGATGGCCCTGGGTGGATCGATCGATCCGCGGGTCTTCGTCGACCGCGACGGCACACCGTGGATCCTGTTCAAGTCCGACGAGAACATCGGCGGTTCCACGACTCCCACCATCATCTGGTCACAACGCCTGTCGGCGGACGGCACCCGGCTGCTGGGCAGCCCGACGCCCCTCCTGTCGCCGGACCGGGGCTGGCAGGGCAGCATCGTCGAGGCGCCGGACATGGTCACCGTCGGCGGCAACTACTGGCTGGTGTACTCGGCCAACTGGTACAACAGCCCCGACTACGCCATCGGGGCGGCCCGCTGCGCCGGGCCGGCCGGGCCGTGCGGCGACATCGCGCCGGCGCCGTTGCTGGCCTCCAACTACCAGGGTGCCGGTCCGGGCGAGGCCTCGCTGTACCAGGACGCCGACGGGATCTGGATGCTCTACAGCCCGCGCCGGTCCCTCGCCCCGGCACCCGACGTGCCGGCCCGGCCGGTGTACATCACCCGACTCGGGTTCAGCCCGCTCGGTGTCTACCTGGCCCAGGGGCCGCTCCCCGGGGCCTTCGACCTGCTGGACCGCGGCCTGTGGGCCCCGAGCCCTTGACGGCGGCACGGTCAGCGGCGCCCCGGGAGACCCTGTCTCAGCGACCGGCAGGGGCGGAGGCGCGGGCGTGGGCCTCGTGGATGAGCTGGTGCACCCGCGACGGGCTGACACCGAGCCGCTGCGCCAGGGAGCGCACCGACCCGCCCTCGAGGTAGAGGGCGGCAACGGCGTCGGCCCGCACGGACGACAGCCGCTCGATCGCCTGCACGTGCTCGCCCAGCGCCACGGTCGCCACCTCGTAGCGACGTTCAGGATCGGGGATCGCCTCGACGACGGCCAGGAATCCGTCGACATCGCCCAGCGACCGGGGCGGCGACGTGGGCGCCCGTTGCGTCACCCTCGGCTCGGGCGGGCGTAGCTCGACGAGCTCACCGCCGGCACCGGTCTGGCGCTTCTTCTTCGCCTTGCCCGGCTTGCCGACGCCGACACCACCGACGACTTCGGTCCCCTTCGTGCCGGGCCGCTTGTCCTTGCCCGGTCGACCAGCCCGCTTGGACGACGAGGGAGGCGCCACGGCGTCGGTCGACCCCTCGGCGGTGCGCCGCTTCTTCGGGACGGTGTCGGACTGCTTCTTCTTCGCCATGTCCAGACCATCGTGGCACCGACGCGACCGGTTCCGAAAGGGCCACAACCGTGAGGCCCTCCCCCGGGTCGCGCACGGGCCCGGGGCGGGGCGGGGCTCAGCCCCGCAGTCGGCGGAGCTCGGCGGCGACCGCCTTGCCGTTGGCCTGGCCCTTCGTGGCCTTCATCACCAGGCCGGTGAAGAATCCCGCGAGCTTGTCGTCACCGTCGCGATACCGACCCCACTCGTCGGGATGGTCCACCACGGCCTCGGCCACCGTGGCGGCCAGCGAGTCCTCGGACATGGCCTCGAAGCCCATCTCCTGGGCGATGGCCGCCGGGTCACCTCCACCACGGGTGAACAGCTCGGCCAGCACGGCCTTGGCCTGGGTGGCCGACAGCGAGCCGTTCGCCTCGAGCGTCAGCAGCTCGACGTAGGACTTCGGCTCGAGCGAACGGGCGGCCTCCGCGTCGGTGGCCGCCTCGTTGGCCGTGCGGGCGAGCGCCAGCGACGAGGTGACCCCTCCGGCCACCGCCTCCACGACCAGGTCGTCGAGACGGAGATCGACCACCGTCGCCACCTGGAGCAGCTGCGCGTCGGTGGCCCCGCCGGACTCCCCCAGCAGTCCGACCAGCCGGGCCCGACGGGCCGCGGGCAGCAGACCGAGGGTGTCGGCCACGGCGCGGATCCACTCGGCGTCCGGCACCAGGGGGACGAGGTCGGGCTCGAGGAAGTACCGGTAGTCGTAGGCGTCCTCCTTGGAGCGGAGCGCCTGGGTGCGACCCGCGCCCTCGTCCCAGTGGCGGGTCTGCTGGACGACCGGCTCACCCGATTCGATCAGGGCGATCTGGCGCTCGGCCTCGTACTCGATGGCCCGGCCGAGGGAGCGGACCGAGTTCAGGTTCTTGATCTCGCAGCGGGTCCCGAACGGGTCGTCGACGCTCCGGCGCACCGAGACGTTGGCGTCCACCCGCATGGACCCCTCCTCCATCTTGCCGTCCGAGGCCCCCGAGGCCACGAGGATGGCCCGCAGCTCGGTCACGTACGCACGGGCCTGGTCGGCGGTGCGCATGTCCGGGGCGCTGACGATCTCCACGAGCGGCACGCCGGAGCGGTTGTAGTCGACGAGTGAGTAGTCGGCCCCGTGGATGCGCCCGGACGTGCCGGCGTGCGTCGTCTTGCCGGTGTCCTCTTCCATGTGGGCCCGCTCGATCCCCACCCGGAACCCGTCGGGTAGGTCGAGGTAGCCGTCCACGTTGAGCGGCTCGTCGTACTGGCTGATCTGGTAGTCCTTGGCCTGGTCCGGGTAGAAGTAGTTCTTCCGGTGGAACGTGGACGGACGGATGTCGCAGTGGAGCGCGGTGCCGATGGCCATGGCCAGCTCGACGGCGCGCTGGTTGAGGACGGGCAGCGAACCGGGCAGGCCCAGGCAGTTCGGGCAGACGTTGGTGTTGGGCTCGTCGCCGAACACGTTGGGGCACCCGCAGAAGAGCTTGGTGGCCGTCTTGAGCTCGCAGTGGACCTCGAGACCGACGACGAGCTGCCAGTCCGCCCTCATGCCAAAGTCCCGGCCGTGATGCGGGGGGTGGGGAGCTCCGGCGCCGCGGCCTCGACCACGGCGGCCACCCGGAAGAGCACGCTCTCGGACAGGGCCGGGCCGAGGAGTTGCACACCGACGGGCAGGCCGTCGTCGCCCGGCCCGAACGGGACGCTGACGGCCGGATGGCCGGCCAGGTTGGTGGGGATGGTGCACACGTCGGAGAGGTACATCGTCAAGGGGTCGTCGATCTTGTCCCCGAGGGCGAAGGCCGTCGTCGGGGCCGTCGGCCCGAGCAGCACGTCGCACCGGGCATAGGCGGTGGCGAAGCCCTCGATGATCCGGGTGCGGACCCGCAGGGCCTGGTTGTAATAGGCGTCCATGTACCCGGCCGACAGCACGTAGGTGCCGAGCATGATGCGGCGCTTGACCTCGGGACCGAACCCCTGGGAGCGGGTGGCGGTGTTCATCCCGACGTTGTCCTCGGCGTCGACCCGCAACCCGTAGCGCACGCCGTCGTAGCGGGCCAGGTTCGACGAGGCCTCCCCCGGGGCGATCAGGTAGTAGGCCGAGAGTCCGAGGGACACCTCGGGCACCGAGACCTCCTCGATCCGGGCACCGGCGGCCGCCAGCGCCTCGGCCGCCTGGTGGACCCGCGCCACGACGTCGGGTGCGGCACCGTCGAGGAACTCGGTGAGCACGCCGACGGTCAGGCCGTCGACCCCGTCGTCGAGCACGGACAGGACCCGGGGGGTGGGCCGGTTGAGCGAGGTCGAGTCCAACGGGTCGTGACCGCCGACCACGTCGAACAGCAGGGCGGCGTCGGCCACCGAGGTGGCGAACGGGCCGATCTGGTCGAGTGACGAGGCGAAGGCGACGAGGCCGTAGCGCGAGACGGTGCCGTAGGTCGGCTTCATGCCGACCACGCCGCACAGCGCGGCGGGTTGCCGGATGGACCCGCCGGTGTCGGATCCGAGGGCCAGCGGAGCGAAGCCGGCGGCCACGGCTGCGGCCGAACCGCCCGAGGAGCCGCCGGGGACCCGGGTGGTGTCGTGGGGGTTGCGGGTGGCCCCGAAGGCCGAGGTCTCGGTGGAGGAGCCCATGGCGAACTCGTCCATGTTCGTCTTGCCGATGAGCAGCGCACCGGCCTCCGCCAGACGGGTGACGACCGTGGCGTCGTAGGGGGGCTGCCAACCGTCCAGGATCCGGGAGGAGCAGGTCGTGGGGATCCCCCGGGTGCACAGGTTGTCCTTGAGGGCGACGGGTACCCCGGCCAGGGGACCCGGGTCGCGCCCGTCGGCCACGGCGGCGTCGACGGACCGGGCCTGGGACCGGGCCAGGTCGGCGGTGACCAGGTTGAAGGCGTGGATCGACTCCTCGCCGGCGTCGATGACGGCGAGATGGCGCTCCAGCACGTCGACGGCCGACACCTCCCCGGCCCGCACCATGGCGGCGGTCTCGAGGGCGGGACGGGGGGTGGTCACGGGGCCTCGCCGAGGATGCGGGGGACCCGGAACCGGTGGTCCTCGACCGACGGGGCCTGGCCCAGCACCTCGTCCCGGTCGAGGCAGGCACGGGGCTCGTCGGTGCGCAGCACGTTGGTCACGGCCATGGCGTGGGCCGTCGGAGCCACGCCCTGGAGGTCGAGGGAGGCCACGTCGGCCGCGTGGTCCAGGACCTCGGCCAGCTGTCCGGTGTAGAGGTCCAGCTCCTCGTCGCTCAGATGGAGGCGGGCCAGGGCGGCCACGTGGGCCACGTCGTCCCGGGTCAGCCGGGAGGGCTCGGCCATCAGGCGGGGTCCCGGGAGGCACCGAGGACGGATGTGACGAACCCGACCACGGTGGCCTCGATCAGCGCGGCGTCGTTGTCCAACGTGGCGACGTGGTAGCTGTCCTCCAGCCAGATGCGCTCGACCGGACCGGACACCGTGCGCTCGACGACGTCGCCCGACACCGGGTCCACGACATGGTCCTCGCGGCTCGAGAGCAGCAACGTCGGGCAGTGGATGTCCGCCAGCGAGGCCTCGACGTCGTCGGTGGCGTCGAAGAGCGAGAGCACGGCGTCGAGCGGTGTGCCCGGATAGGAGGCCTCGACGCTCCCTTCCCTCTTGATGTCCGAGCCGATGGCGTCGAAGGTCGGCGTTCCGGCCTCGACCAGGGCCCTGACCCCGGTCCGGAACTCGGCGTCCGGCGCGTGGACGAGGGGGTTCACGAGGGCGATGCCCGACAGGTGGGGGTGCCGCTCCGCGAGCCAGCACGCGAGCGTGCCGCCCATCGAGAGACCGACGACCGCCACCCGGTCGCAACGCGATGCCAACGCCTGGAACTGGGCCTCGGCGGCGCCGGACCAGTCCTCCCACCGGGTCGGGAGCATGTCGTCGAGCGACGTCCCGTGGCCGGGCAGCAGCGGGAGCTCCACCGTGAGTCCGGCGCCGGCGAGGGCCTCGGCCAGCGGGCGCATGGACTGGGGATTGCCGGTGAACCCGTGGAGTACGAGTACACCGCCGGCACCGCCGGCCGCGGACCACGGCTCGGCGCCTTCGATGATGGGAGCGGTCACGCAGGGGATGCTACCGGTCCCGCACCGGGGCACCCGTCCGCCGGCCGCGGGCCGGGTCGGCTCCGATCGCCGTCCCGGGGGTCCGGGTAGAGTCAGCGGCGATCGAACCGACGGGCAAGGAGCGACCTACCGATGGCTACCTATCTCTTCCTCAGTGACGACTGGCTCGACGAGGCCCGGTCGATCCGCGCCGAGTACGAGGGCCGCGGCGGGGCCATCGACCACGCCGTCCGCGTGAACCTCGTGGTGGTCGAGGTTCCTTTCGGCGACGGAGACATCCACGCCCACGTGGACACCAGCACCGGCGAGCTGGTCCTCGACCTCGGCCACATCGACCCCGCCGACCTCAAGGTCACCATCGGCTACGACATCGCCCGGGCCCTGCTGGTCGAGGGCAACCCCCAGGCCGGCCTCCAGGCGTTCATGCAGGGCAAGATCAAGGTCGAGGGGGACATCGCCAAGCTGATGGCCCTCCAGACGGTCTCACCGGACCCGGTCGCCGGCGAGATCGCGGCCCGGATCCAGGCCATCACCGAGTAGCACGGGCGGCGGTGCGCAACCCGGCACTGCATCCCGGACGGCGTCAGTGAGCCGTGATCTCGACCGTCGCCCGACGCTCGCCGCGGGGCGTGTCCTTGACGAAGAGGCCGCAGACCACGGCGGCCCCGGCGACCACCGCACCGACCAGGTAGGCCGAATGGAACGACGACAGCGTGCCGGCCCCGCCGTGGGACGACGCCTGGACGGTGACCATGACCTGGATGCCGGCCACGATCCCGATCTGGGTGATCAGCAGCTGGGCCGCACTCATCACGCCGAGCTCGTCCTCCGCCACCTCGTTGGCCGCCGATGACGCCGTCGACGGGGTCGACACCCCGTTGCCGAGTCCGGACATGGCGAGCGCCACGATGATCAGCACCACCGAGGGATCGGCCCCGACCTGGGTGAAGACCAGCATCGACACGCAGAGCGCACCGGCCCCGGCGACCACCGACCACCGCTCCCCCACCTTGACCGCCGCGTAGCCGGCGATCGGCGCCGACAGCGAGAACACGAGGGGGCGCGCCGTCGACAGCAGACCGGCCTGGGTCTCGCTGTAGCCGTAGACCTGCTCCATGAGGATGGGGAAGAGGAAGAAGCCGCCCATGTAGGCGAAGTTCACGAAGGCCCGGGCCCCGAGCGGGAACACGAAATTCCGCTTCCTGAAGTAGCGGAGCGGGATCAGCGGCCGCGGCGCCCGGCGCTCGTGGTACACGAAGAACACCCCGGTGGCGAGGCTGGCGACGAACAGCACCAGGGTCTTGGGGGAGCCGAACCCCCAGCTGGGTGCCACGTTGAGGCCGAGCAGGCCGAGCGTCACACTGGAGGACAGGGAGAGGGACCCCGCCCAGTCGAGTTGGCGCCACGGGCTCGTCGGGGCGTCCGCATCCGGGACCTGTGGCACCGGCACCGGCGTCACCGACCGGCCGGTGCGCTCCTGGGCCTCCGCCGCGTTGGCGGCGGCCCGGTCATGGGAGGGGAGGACGATGACGGCCAGCACGGCGGCGATGGCCATCAGGGGGAGCTCGCCCCAGAACAGGGCACGCCACCCCCAGTACTGGATGATGGGCGCGCCGATCGTCACCCCGAGCACGGGTCCGCCCGCGCCGACCAGGGCCCACCAGCCCATCGCCTTGACCCGGTCCTCATGGGAGAAGGCCTGGAGCACGAGGGCCATGGACGCCGCCCCGGTGGCCGCACCCTGGACGCCGTCGAACAGCCGGGCGGCGATGAGCACGCCGGCGGTGGGGGCCGAGGCCGTCAGCACCACGCTGAGCGCCGCCCCCGACAGGCCCCACAGGTAGAGGCGCTTGTAGCCCCGCAGGTCCCCGAGCTTGCCGAGGATGGGCGCGGCGACCCCGAAGGCCAGCAGCGGGCCGGTCGAGGTCCAGGTCAGGGTCGACACGGTCGTGTGGAGCTGGCGCGCCACCTGGGGCAGCGCCACCACGAAGACGGTGAAGGTGATGTTGACCGACAGGAGTCCGGCCAGCACCGTCCAGAGCACCCACCACTGGTAGCGGTCGGAGCCGGCCACCCTGTGGTGCATGCGGTGCCGGAACAGCAGGGGCCAGGGGACGGTGATCCCACCGTCCCCGCCCGAGCCGGTGCCGCTCAGGAGGTGCTCGGCCTCCCGCAGCTCGTCGGCGTCGAATCCCCCGTCAGCTGCCGCCGGGCCGGGCCCGTCGGCCCGGGAGACCACTCAGCCCCCGAGCTTGTGCATTTCGGCCTGCAGCTCGGCCACCGTCCACCGGTCGTCCTTCTCGATGGTGTCGGTGAGCGTCCACGGCTGGTACAGCCGGATCTGGCCACCCAGGGCGTAGTACACCTTGCCGGTCTCCGGGGATCCCTCGGTGGCGAGGTAGGCGACGAGGGGAGCGATGTTGGCCGGGTCCCAGGCGTCGAAGGTGGCGGCGTCCTCGGGGGCGGAGACGATGTCGGCCAGGCCGGGGGTCTCCACCGTCATCCGGGTGCGGGCGTTGGGGGTCAGCGCATTGACGCGCACGCCGTAGCGGGCCAGCTCGGTGGCGGCGATGGTGGTGAACGCGGCGATCCCCGCCTTGGCCGCCCCGTAGTTGGTCTGCCCCGGGTTCCCGAAGAGTCCCGAGGTCGAGGAGGTGTTGATCACCGACGCCTTGACCTCCTTGCCGGCCTTGGTCTGCTCGCGCCAGTAGGCGGCGGCGTGACGGGTCGGGACGAAGTGGCCCTTCAGGTGCACGTGGATGACGGCGTCCCATTCGGCCTCGGTCATGTTGATGAGCACACGGTCGCGCAGGATCCCGGCGTTGTTGACCAGAACGTGCAGGTCGCCATAGGTATCGATGGCGGTGTCGATGAGCCGCTTGCCGCCCTCCCAGTCGGTGACGTCGTCGTGGTTGGCCACGGCCTCGCCACCCGCCGCCGTGATCTCGTCCACCACCTGCTGTGCCGCGCTGACATCGTCGCCGGAACCGTCGAGGGTTCCCCCGAGGTCGTTGACGACCACCTTGGCGCCCTCGGCCGCGAACAGCAGGGCGTACTCGCGGCCGATGCCCCGCCCTGCGCCGGTGATGATGGCGATCCGTCCGTCCAGTGCTCCCATGTCCTCAGCTTCCCTCGTGTCGGCCGCCCGCCGTTCGGCGGGGAGGCGGCTGCCGCCCGGCCGCGTCGTGCCGGGGCGTCGGCGCCAGCCCGCGACCGCACAGAGTCGACGTCGGCGGGTGGGCGCACCTCCGCCACGTTCTCATCGGCCCGGCCTCGTGGTCAAGCCGGTCCGTCCGGTCGGTGGGCGGGTCGACCTCAGCCGGTGGGCACGGGCACCGGACGGTCCACCCGGACCCCCTGTCCGGCCGCTTCGACGGCGGCGGCCATGGCCCGGACCCGGGACCGCGGACCGGCCAGTACCAGGTACTCGGTGTTGCGCACATGGCTCACCCGGCCCACCTTGCGACCGGTGGGGTCATGGATCCCGATCCGGGCGCCGACGTAACGGGCCGAGTCGAAGGCCAGCACCTCCACGTGGCCACGGGCCGAGCACAGCCCGTGGAGTTCCTCGTAGGTCAGCCACGACTCGTTGTTGTAGGAGAGGACGACCACGTCGGCCGAGACCGCCGCGACCACGTCGGAGAGGGCCACCGGCATCGTGCGGCGCCCGTTGAAGGCGCTCCGGGTGGACGGGTCCCGCAGTTCGGACCGCTTGCAGGCCACGCCGTAGTGGTCGGGGGCGTCCCACGCGACCAGGGTCTCCCAGACGTGGTAGTTGGCGTCGTAGCGGTGCTGGTTGTAGGGCGGGTCCAGGTAGGCGAGATCCACGTGGGGCAGGTCGGCGGAGCCGGCCAGGGCGTGGGCATCGCCCCGCACCGCCCGGCCGGGCCCGGCGATCAGGTCCGGCACGCGCAGCTCGAGCGGCCGGGCGGCCCGCGGTGCCCACTCCTTGAGGTACGCCATCTGCAGTCCGGTCGTGGAGTCCACCCGGTCGGCCGCCTCCAGGAGGCTGGTCAGCAGCACCGGCCACAGGGGGGTCCCGGCGTAGTCGGCCTCGATCGCGTCGCGTACCGCGTCGATACGGGCACCGTTCTCGGGCCGGAAGTAGCGGGCGGCCACGCAGAACGTCTCGGTCACGTACCCCGGTCGTCCGGGCAGGGCGTTCAGTTGGTCGACCGCACCGGCCACCGCACTCCGCAGTGTCGGGTCGGAGCCGGGGTCCGTCGCCACGTAGCAGCGGGCGAGCACGTGGGCACAGCGGGCGCTGTCCACCGCCGTCACCTCCATGCCGGTGGACTTCAACGCCTGGGACACCCGCGTCGTGCCGCAGAAGAGGTCGAGGGCGGTGGACGCGCCCGAGGCGGCGGCCAGCGTGGTCAGGGCCGGCACCAGGCGCCGCTTGGAACCCAGGTACTTGATCACCGGACGCTCACCGCCCGTCGGCCCGAGGGCCCGTCCACCACGGAACGGGCACGACGGTCGTCAGGACCGGCCGAAGCGCCGCGACCACCACTGCGGGTCGCGGGCATGGGCGTGGAAGTGGTCGGGGATCTGGCGCATGACCCGGTCGTAGGACCAGACACCCTCCCCCAGCACCCGGTCGGCCACCGTGCCGAGCTGGGTCAGCATGTGCTCCACCTCGGTCTCGGGCGGCTCGTTGCCGTGCTGCCTCCACACCACCATGGGCACACCGCACACCTCGCAGTCGGCCACCCAGCAGACGTCGTCCTCGTGGTACCACTCGGTGATCCGCGCCGCCTCGCACAGCTCGCACACCCCGTCCGCGCGGCTCACCCGACGTAGACCTCCACCGTCGAGCCGACCGGGACCGAGGCGCCCGCCGCGGGCGACGTCGAGATCACCGTGGTGGACCCGGGTGGGCCGTAGGGACCGCCGGCGTGCAGGCCCAGCGCCTCGAGGGAGGCCGCCGCCGCGGAGGACGAGCCGCCCACGAGTGACGGCACGGTGACCGGTCGGGGACCGATCGAGACCTGGACCGTGACCGTGGACCCGAAGGCGACCGGTCCCGCGGTCGGGTCCGGCGTCGTGGCGATCACCTCGCCGGCGGGGGCCGATGACGAGTAGGCCTTGGACTCGACGGGCACGAAACCGTCGGCGGTGAGCGCCGCCGAGGCCGACGCGTAGGTCGTGCCCGGCCCGGACACCGCGGGGACCGGCACGGGGGCGTGGCCCTTCGAGGTGACGATCGTCACCGTCGATCCGTAGGGCGCGTAGCCGGTGGGCTGCGTGCCGATGACCCCCCCGACCCCGATGCTCGAGTTGTAGACGGCGGCGGTCGGCGGACACGTGCCGACCAGGTGGACGGCGGCCAGGGCGGCGACGGCGTCGTGGCAGCCGGTGAAGCTGGCCAGGTCCGGCACGGCGACGAGGGGCAGGCCGGTCGACACCACGACGGCGATGGTGGAACCCTGCTTGACGGTCACGGGCCTGCCTCCGGCGCGCGCACCCGGCTGCTGGCTGATGATCACCCCGACCGGGACCGTGATCGACGACGTCCGGCCGGACACGCGGACGTCCAGGTGGGACGCCCTGGCCGCCGACACCGCCGCCGGGACCGTCCGGCCGACCAGGACGGGGACCGGGCTCGACGGCGTGAACACCTGGGCCCGGGCCGCCCACGTGATGCCGGCCCCCGCCAGGGCCGCGACGAACAGGCACAGGGCGGCGATCCATGGCCACCGGCGCCGGGGTCGTGCCGGGGTCGCCTCGTCGGCGGGGGCCGGCGTCGCCGGAGGACCCGAGGGACCGGCCGTGCCCGGAAGGCCCAGCTCGGTCAGGTCGGACAACGGAGCCCTCGCAGGACGGACGGACGCGGCGGCCATGGGGCCGTCGGGCCCCTCGGTGACCGTGGTCAGGCCCACGGCGGCCGCCAGGAGGAACGGGTCCCCGTCGACGGGCTCGGGAGCCGCCAGGAGCAGCGGCTCCGGAGCGGGCAGGGTGGTGGCCAGCTCCTTCAGCCTGGCGCCGAACTGGGCGGCGTCATAGCGCTCGGTGGGATCGGGGGCGGCGGCCCACGTCAGGACCTCCCCCAGGGGGCCGAGCGCCTCGTGCTCGGGCAGGAGGGCGCCGAGCCGGGCCATCAGGGTGGCCACCGTCGTGTCGCCGATGAACGGCGACTCGCCGGTGACCCCCTCGTAGAGCACCAGGGCCAGTCCGTAGACGTCGGCCTTGCCGTCGAGGACCCATCCCTCGACGGTCTCGGGGGCGGCGTAGCGGGCCGTGCCGAGGATGGCGCCGTCCGGCTCGGTCCACGCCGCCTCGGCCAGGGCGCGCGCCAGGCCGAAGTCGGCGATGCGGAGCCTCCCGTCGGCGTCGAAGAGCAGGTTGGCCGGCTTGACGTCCCGGTGGATGAGGCCGCGGCGGTGCGCGTAGTCGAGCCCGGCGCAGGCTTCGATGCCGGTCCGCACCGCCTGCTCGGGAGTGAGCAGCGCGCCGGTGTCGAAGATCTGACGGAGGGACCCGCCGGCCAGGTACTCGAGGACCAGGTACGGCTCGCCGTCCTGTTCGCCCCAGTCGTAGACCTGCAGGATGTTGGGATGGTTGAGGGCGGCCACCGCCCGGGCCTCGGCCCGGAACCGCTTGAGGAAGGCCTGGTCACCGGCCAGGGCCGGGTGGAGGACCTTGATCGCCACCTGGCGCTTCAGCGACACGTCGTCGGCCAGATAGACGTGCGCCGACGCACCGGTCCCGATGGCGGTGACGAGTCGGTAGCGGTCGCCGAGGACGCGCCCGATGGAGTCGGTGAGACTCGGCATGGCCCTACCGAGGCTACTGAACACAGCTGGCGGAGCGGTGGAGGGTCAGCGGCCGATCCACCCGGGTCCGATCGGAGGGTGGGAGCTCCACGTGACCCACGGGCACCCCGGGCCGTCATCGGCGACGCCGGGGTGGACGTCACCCGCTCCCGGGCAACGCTCCGGTCGACAACAGCGCTTCGAAGCCCTCACCGGGGATCACGGGCACGCCGAGCTGCTCGGCCCTGGTCACCTTGGAGGCGCCGGGAGCCCGACCGACCACCACGGCGAAGGTCGCCTTCGACACCGTGCCCGGTGACTTCCCGCCCCGGGCCAGCACCGCCGCCTCGGCCTCCTCCCGGGTGAAGCCGTCCAGGGTCCCGGTGACCACGACCGAGCGGCCGAGGAGTGTCGGCTCCAGGTCGGCGCCTTCGCCGTGGGCCGCGTCCGGCTCTTCGAGGTGCAGCCCGGCGGCCTGCAGCCGGCCGACCACCGATCGGTTGACCGGTGACGCGAACCACGCCACCACGCTCGAGGCGATGACGGGTCCGACACCGTCGACCGCGGCCAGCGTGGCCTCGTCGGCGTCGACCACGCCGGCGATGGTGCGGCAGGCCCGGGCCAGGGCCACCGAGCCGACCTGGCCCAGGTGCCGGATGCCGAGCCCGGTCAGGACCCGGCTGAGCGGCCGTGACCGCGACCCGTCGATGGCGGCCAGCAGGTTCGTCGTCGACAGGTCGGCGAACCCCTCGAGCCCCGCGAACGTCTCGGAGGTGAACGTGTAGAGGTCGGCCACGTCGACGAGGAGCCCGTGGTCCACGAGGAGTTGGACACGCTGCTCGCCGAGGCCCTCGATGTCCATCGCCGACCGGGACGCGAAGTGCGCGATGCGCTGGACACGCTGACCGGCGCAGTCGAGGTTGGTGCAGAACGTGTCGCTCTCGCCCTCCAGGCGGACGAGGGGTCCCGAGCACACCGGGCAGTCGGCCGGGAATTTCCACGCGGGCTTGCGGCGGCGCCCCTTCACCAGCAGGGGACCGACCACCTCGGGAATGACGTCACCGGCCTTGCGGACGATCACCGTGTCGCCGGGTCGGACGTCCTTCAGGCGGACCTGGTCCTCGTTGTGCAGGGTGGCGAGACCGACCGTCGAGCCCCCGACGAAGACGGGCTCGAGGACGGCGAAGGGCGTGGCCTTGCCCGTGCGCCCGATCGAGACCTCGATGGCACGCAGGAGCGTCGACCGCTCCTCGGGGGGGAACTTGTAGGCGATGGCCCAGCGGGGCGCCCGGGACGTCGAGCCGAGCGAGCGCTGGAGCGCCAGGTCGTCGACCTTGACCACGACGCCGTCGATCTCGTAGTCGAGGTCGTGACGTCGCTGCTCCCAACGGACGCAGAACGCCAGTACCTCGTCGAGGCCGTGGACGAGGTGGACCTCGGGGTTGACCGGGAATCCCGCGCGTCCGAGCCAACGGAGGGTGGCGGACTGGCTGGACGCCAGGTCGGCGGTCGGGTCGGTGGGATCGGACGTGGGGGCCGGCTGCACCTCACCCACCTGGTAGGCCCAGAACGACAGCGCACGGGTGGCCGTCACCCCCGGGTCCTTCTGTCGCAGCGAGCCGGCCGCGGAGTTGCGGGGATTGACGAACAACTTGTCGCCGGCCTCGGCCTGGCGTCGGTTGAGGTCGGCGAAGGCGGCGATGGGCATGTACACCTCACCCCGCACCTCCAGCACCTCGGGCACCGGACCGACCGACGGGTCGAGCCGATCGGGGATGGCGGCGATCGTGGCGATGTTGGCCGTCACGTCCTCGCCGGTGGTGCCGTCCCCCCGCGTGGCGGCCTGGACGAACCGGCCCCGGCGGTACAGGAGCGAGATGGCGAGTCCGTCGATCTTCAGCTCGCACTCGAAGGCCGTGTCGGGCGGCACCTGCCTGGCGACACGGTCGGCCCAGGCCAGCAGCTCCTCGGGACTGAACGCGTTGTCCAGGCTCATCATCGGCACGTGGTGCACCACCGGCGCGAACAGCGTCGACGGCGCGGAGCCGACCTGGGAGGTCGGCGAGTCCGGCACCACCAGATCGGGATGCTCGGCCTCGAGCTCCCGCAGTTCGCGGACGAGCTGGTCGTACTCGGCGTCGGTGATCTCGGGCGCGTCGAGGGCGTGGTACTGCCGGTTGTGGTGCCTGATCCGGGCCCGCAGCTCGCTGGCACGGCCCACCGGATCGTCCCCCGCCGCACCCGCCCGCGCGCTCATCGGACCGCCGTCGGGACGACGACGATGCCGGACCCGAGGACGCGCTCTGGGTGGACGGGGTCGTACAGGGCCACGGTCTGGCCCGGGGCGATCCGTCGCTGCGGCTCGTCGAAGCGGACCGCCAGACCCTCCCCCGTGGCCCGGATCGCGCACCGGACGGCGGCTCCGTGCGCGCTGGCCTGGGCCAGCGCCGTCCCGTCGGCTCCGTCCGCCCGTTCGTCCGGCGCTCCGTCGACCCAGGTGACGGTGCCGAGCTCGACGTCGGAGGCGTACGCCGCCTCAGGGGGGCCGACCGTGACCCGACGGGCCGGGACGTCGACCGCGGTGACGAAGCGCCGGCGGCCATCGGTACCGTGGCCCATGCCCCTGCGCTGACCCACCGTGACCAGCTCCACGGCGGCCACCTCGCCGAGGTCGGCACCGCTGGCGTGGTCCACCATGCGACCCGGGTGCAGGGCGACCCGATCGCCCAGGAACCCGGCACGGCCGACGTCGGAGCGGATGAAGCAGACGTCCTGGCTGTCGGGCTTGGCGGCGGTGCGCAGACCCCTTCGGGCCGCCTCGTCGCGCACCTGCGCCTTGGTCATCGCACCGACGGGGAACACCGAGCGGGCCAACTGGCCCTGACCCAGCATGGCCAGCACGTAGGACTGGTCCTTGGCCGGGTCCGCCCCCCGCACGAGTTGCCAGGTGCCGTCCGCGCCCCGGACACTGCGGGCGTGGTGCCCCGTCGCCACCGCGTCGAAGCCGAGCTGGGTGGCCCGTTCGAGGAGCCGGTCGAATTTCAGGTGGCGGTTGCACTCGATGCACGGATTGGGCGTGCGCCCCGCGACGTGGCCGGCGACGTACGGCTCGACCACGTGGGCCTCGAACTCGGCGGCGAAGTTGAAGACGTGGTGGACGATACCCAGCTGGTCGGCGACCCGACGGGCGTCATCGACGTCGGCCACCGAGCAACATCCCGAGTCCGACGCACCGCCCCACAGCTTGAGGGTGGCGCCCACCACGTCGCCGGTCCCGTAGGCGTCCGCGAGGAGCGCCGCCGCCACCGACGAGTCGACCCCACCGGACATGGCCACCAGAACGCGCACGGGCCTAGTTTCGCAGGCGGTCGACGACGTCGGGTATCCGGGCGATGGCACGGTCGACGTCCCGACCGGTGGTGGTGACACCGAGGGAGAAGCGGACGCCCGATACGGCGTCGACGGCGTCGAGGCCCATGGACCGCAACACATGGCTCGGCTCGACCGCTCCGCTCGAGCACGCGGCCCCGGCCGAGGCCGCGACCCCGACCTGGTCGAGGAGTACGACCATGGCCTCGGCCTCCACGCCGGCGAAGCGGAGGTGCAGTATTCCCCCCACCCGGTCGGCCCGGTCGCCCGTCTCCACGACGCCGGACACGGCGCCGGCCACGCCGTCGGCCAGGCGGTCCCGCAGGCCGACCACCCGCCGGGCGTCGGCGTCGCGGCAGGCGACCGTGGCGGTCAGGGCCGCGGCCGTACCGACGGCGCCGGCGACGTTGGGGGTCCCACTGCGCCGACCCCGCTCCTGGCCACCCCCGTCGATACGGGGGCGCAGTCCGGTCCCGGGTCGGACGACGAGGGCGCCGCTCCCCTTCGGGCCGCCGAACTTGTGCGCGCTGACCGAGACCAGCGGCACCCGGGCCGTCCCGGTCGCCACGTCCGTCCACGGCACGGCCTGGACGGCGTCGGTGTGAAGCACGGCCCGGGGGGCGTGCGTAGCCACGAGACGCGCCACCTCGTCCAGAGGCTGGACCGTGCCGATCTCGTTGTTGACGGTCATCACCGACACCAGTCCGACGTCCTCGCGGCAGGCGTCGACGAGGGCATCGAGATCGATCAGCCCGTCCGCACCACTGCGGACCTCGCGCAGCTCGCAGCCGTGGCGGCGGGCCAGTGACCGACACGCCCGCAGCACGGCATGGTGCTCCATCGCCGCGCACACCACGGCCGGAGCCTCCCCGCCCGTCCATCCGTCGGCCACCGCCTCCCATCCGCCGTGGACGGCCAGGTCGTCGGCCTCGGTGCCACCGGAGGTCAGCACCACCTCGCCCGGACCGGCCCCGAGGAGCTCGGCGATGCGGTCCCGGGCGTCATCGAGCGCGCGACGGGCCCGCCGGGACTCGGCATGGGCCCCCGACGGGTTGGCGAACCCGTCGGCGAGCAGGGGCAGCATGGACTCCAGCGCCTCGGGGCGCAGCGGCGTGGTGGCCGCGTGGTCGAGGTAGATGCGCTCGTGATCGGTGCGTCCGGCGACGTCCCGGTCCCCGTCCCAGCCCATCAGGCGATCCACACCGACTTCACGTTGCAGAACTCGTGCATGCCGAACGACCCCAGCTCGCGGCCGATGCCGGAGCTCTTGATCCCGCCGAACGGCAGCTGGGGCATCGACACCGTCATCCCGTTGACGAAGACCTGGCCGGCCTGGAGCCCGACCACGAAGTACTGCTGCTCGTCGCCGTCGTTGGTCCACACGCTCGACCCCAGGCCGAACTCGGAGTCGTTGGCGAGCGCGAGGGCCTCGGCGGCGTCGGCCGCGGTGTAGAGCAGGGCCACGGGGCCGAAGACCTCCTCGGTCGCCACCCGCATGCCCGCGGCGATGTCGGTGATCACCGTCGGGCGGTAGAAGCATCCCGGGCGGTCGGGTCCACCCGGTCCCACGACGCGCTCGCCGCCACAGAGGATGGTGGCACCCTTGGACCTCGCGTCCTCGACCTGGGCCTCGATGCCGTCGACCGCGGCGGCGTTGATGAGCGGGCCGACCTCGGTGGCCGGATCGAACGGGTCCCCCACCGACAGGGCGGCCATGGCGGCCACGAACTTCTCGGTGAACTCCTCGGCCACGTCGGCGTGGACGATGAACCGCTTGCCGGCGATGCAGGACTGGCCGGCGTTCTGGACCCGTGCCTGCACCCCGACGGACACGGCGCGGTCGAGGTCCGCGGACGGCAGGACGATGAACGGGTCGCTCCCGCCGAGCTCGAGGACGACCTTCTTCCCCACGGCCCCGGCCTGCGCGGCCACGGCACGTCCGGCTCCGACGCTTCCGGTCAGCGTGACGGCGGCCACCCGGCGGTCGGCGATGATCGCCGGCACCTGGTCGGTGCCGATCAGCAGGGTCTGGAGCACACCGTCCGGAGCTCCGGCCCGGCGCAGCAGATCCTCGACCAGTAGGGCCGTGCGGGACACGCTCGGGGCGTGCTTGAGGAGCCCCACGTTTCCGGCCATCACCGCCGGGGCCAGGAACCTCGCCACCTGCCACAGGGGGAAGTTCCACGGCATGACGGCGAGCACCACGCCGAGAGGCTGGTAGGTCACGAGCCCGAGCGAGGCGTCCAACAGGACCTCCTGGTCGGTCAGCATGGCCTCGGCGTGCTCGGCGAACCACCGGAATCCGTGGGCGCACTTGATCACCTCACCCTTGGCCTGGGCGAAGGGCTTGCCCATCTCCAGCGTCACGGTCTGGGCGATGTCGGGCAGTTCACCCTCCAACAGCTCCGCCGCCGTCACCAGCAGCCGTGACCGGTCCTCGAAGGTGCTCTGCGCCCAGCGTTCCGCCCCCGCCTCCGCCGTGGCCAGGATGGCCTCGACCGCGGCGGCATCCATGGCCTCGAACGATTCGAGGAGCTCACCGGTGGCCGGATTGACCGAGGCGAGGGGGGGACCGGAGGCGGCGGAGTGCATGCCGACCAGTATCGCCCATCATCGTGGCCCGGCTCCCCCGGCCCCGCTCGCCTGCCCCGCTCGCCCCCACCGCTCGCCTGTCCCGCTCGCCCGCACCGCTCGCCTGCCCCGCTCGCCCCCACCGCTACGTGGCCTACCCTCCCGACGGGAACATCCCCGGCAGCGCCAGACGACGCACCTTCCCCGTCGAGGTGTGCGGCAGCGCGTCGACCACCTCGTACCGCTTCGGGCGCTTGTAGCCCGCCAGGTGCGCCGCAGCGTGGGCGGCGCAGGCGGCCACCACGGCGTCGGGGTCGCTGCCGGGACGCACGACCACGGCGGCACACACCCGCTCACCCCACTCCTCGTCGGCCATGCCGAAGACGGCGACCTGGTCGACCCCGCTCACGTCGGCCAGCGCCGCCTCGACCTCGGCCGGGTAGACGTTCACTCCCCCGGTGATGACGAGGTCGTCCCGGCGGCCGTCGAGGTAGAGGTAGCCGTCGTCATCGAGATGGCCGAGATCCCCGACCGTGAAGGAACCGTCCCGCCAGGCGGCCTCCGTCTTCGCCTCGTCGCGCCAGTAGACGAATCGGGCGAACTCCGGGGGGCGGCACCAGACGACACCGGAACCGTCGACCGACAGCGTCCGCCCGGCCCGGGCCCGACCCACCGTGCCCGGCCGCTCCAGCCAGTCGCCGGACGGGCAGACGGTGAACTGTCCCTCGGTCGAGCCGTAGAACTCCCACAGGGCCTCACCCGCCACCACCTCCAGGGCGGCCCGCTTCAGGGCGGGCGGGCAGTGCGATCCGGCATGGACGAGCAGTCGGAGTCGGGCGAAGCGCTCGGGCCCGGAGCCTGGGACCGCCAGGAGCCGCGCCAGGGCCGACGGAGCGAGGAACGTGGTGGTCGGTGCCGGTGCGAACCCGCCGTCGAGGACGGCGGCGGCCCGGTCGGCGTCGAAGTGGTCGAGGACGACACAGGTGCCGCCGGAGAGGAGGGTGCCCCCGGCGAACCGGATGGACACCGAGTGGTACATCGGCGAGCACACCAGGTGCACGTCGTCGGGACCGAACGACCACTGGTCGGCCTCGTCGGCGAACGCCGCCGCGGCACGGGCCGGATCCCACAGTCCGGACCACACGCCCTTGGCCCTCCCCGTGGTTCCCGACGTGTAGTGCATGGGCCGGGACCGCGGATACGGCGACAGGGTCACCGGAGACCCGGAGTCCAGGCGATCGAGTCCGTCCCGCTCGAGCACGGACAGCACCGGTTCGGCATCGTCGAGCAACAGGTCGCGCTCACCGTCGGTCAGGGTGGCGTTCAACAGCACCGGTACGAGCCCGACCCGCAGGGCACCGAGCACGGCACACAGGAGCGCGGCCGACGACGGCAGGCAGAAGGCCACCCGGTCCCCCTCGACGCAGCCGCCGGCGATCAGGGCGCCGGCGGCCCGGGCCTGGGCCTCCTCGGCCTCGGCAGCCGTCAGGACCTCGACGCCCTCGAGCCCCGTCATTCGCCACCGCCGGCCGCCGCGGGGTCCGGGAGGCCGACCGCGTCCGACGACCCGACGTCCGTCCTGCCCGGTGCCGGATCGGCCAGGTCCGACAGGATGGTGGGGCGTACGACGGCAGCCGTCACGACGAGGGCGAACAGGATGACCGCCCCGCCCGCGGTCACCGCCCGGATGCCGTGGACGACGGCCAGGCGGCCCTGGATGACGGCACCGACCGGGTACAGGAGGCCGAGCGCCATCATGTAGATGCTGAGGATCCGCCCCCGGGCGGCGGTCGGGGCCCGGAGCTGGACGACGGTGTTGAGTCCGGACAGGACGGCGATGTAGGCCGCACCGACGGCCACGAAGGCGGGCACGGCCAAGGCCAGGTCCGGGGCGAGTGCGTAGCCACCGAGGAGCACCGGCACGGCGACCAGGGCCGCGCGGAGCATGGCGAACCGTCCGAACCGGACGGCGAGGCCGGGCAGCGCCAGTGCCCCGGCCACGGCACCCACGCCCTGGGCGGTGATGAGGACCGCGGTCGTCGCCGCCAGGCTCCACCCCGGGGGACGCAGGACATGGGCCATGGCCGGCACCAGGGCGATGAACGGCGACGCGAGGAGCGCGACCACTCCGATGGCGCGGATGGCCGAGCGGCATCCGGGCTCGGCCCGGGCGGCCCGTGCACCTTCGGCGATGCGCCGGAACATCGAGTCGTCACCGGTGACGGGCGCGGGCGGGGGCAGACGCACCAACAGCAGGGCCACCACCACGGCGCCGAACGAGGCCGCATTGACACCGAAGACGATGGCGTAGTTCTGCGTCAGGAGGATCAGGCCGGCGATGGCGGGACCGATCACCCGGCCGAGGTTGTACTGCGCCGACGACAGGGACACCGCCCCCAGGAGGTCCTCGGCGGGCACCAGGTCGGGGACCATCGCCTGGTAGGCCGGGAACCCGATCGCCCCGGACGCGCCACCGAGGAACGACAGGAGCACCAGGGCCCAGGGCGGGTCGTGGTGCACGCCGGCCAGCACGGCCAAGACAACGGCGAAGACCATTTCGGCCAGAGTGGTGAGGATCAGCCACTTGCGACGATCGAGGCGGTCGGCCAGCGCTCCGCCCACCGGGGCCAACAGGCCGATGGGCACGAACCCGGCGGCGGCCACCAGTCCGGCCCAGCCGGCACCCGCCGCGCCGGTGCGGGTGTAGACGAGCACCCCGAGGGCCACCGTCTGCGTCCACGAGCCCAGGTTGGAGACCAGTGCCGCCGACCAGATGAGGGCGAAGTTCCGCGAACGGAGGGGGCGGAGCGATACGGGGGCCACCCGCTCACGCTACCGGTGCCGGTCGGGCACCTCGGATGGTCCTACTTGTCCAGCTTGACCTTGCGCCGGGGGCGCAGGGCGAACCACCAGATGCTGGCCATCGTGGCCAGGACCCCGAAGGCGGCGGCCGGCTTGGCGATCTTGCGGGAACGGTCGGACATGGCCGCGACGTTACCTGGACCGTCGGGAGTCCGGGGCGTGGAGGGGTCGGACTGCGTTCTCATCTCTTTCTTCCGATCTTCTTCGTCTCCTCCTATCCCAACCTTCGGTTCCCCTTAGGGGCGACCAGCACGATGGGTGACATGCCAGGGAACACCTTCCGGACGAGCCGCACCGAGCGTCTGCGCCGCCGCACCGACGGCCCCGCACTCACCCTCGTGGTGGGCTGCGCCGGAAGCCCCCGCACCACCATCGGTGACGCCCACCCCAAGCATCCCGCGCAGGAGGGCTTCACACCGGACGGCATCCCGAGCGGTACCCGGGTCAGCGTCGTCCAAGTTTCCGAGCCGGGGCCAGCACCCTCCCGTCGCACGTCGAGGGGCAACGCAACACTGGACAGCAGGGGAAGGGCGGCCTCCGGCTCGGGCCCGATCGACCGCCGGCGACAGCTCATCGACCTCGTCGCCGCATTCCTCGAGGACCACGCCGGTGACGGGGCGACCGGTGCGCGGGTCACCGGGAGCGCCCAGGGCGGCTGAGCGACCTGCCTCCCCCGCGGCGGCCCGAGGATCCCTCAATCGCCTGCGGTCGGGTCCGGCACCCGGAAGTGCACGGCACCCTTGCCGGGTTCGGCCGCCCAACGCGTCGCCGGGTCGAGGCACCGTTCCACGATGCAGGCGGCGACCCGGTCCGGGGTCGTGAAGGCACCCTCCTCGCCCAGGCGGCGGAAGCGTCCCACCTCGGGGAAGTCGGTCGCCGGGGTCGCCCGGATCAGCGACTGCATGTCCGTGTCGACCACCCCCGGCGCGACCGCGTAGGCCGCCAGCCCGTGTTCGGCCTCCTCCAGGCCGACGACCTCGGTGAGCATCTCGACGGCCGCCTTCGACGCGCAGTAGGGGGCCCAACCGCGGTACGGCGACGTGGCGGCACCCGAGGAGATGTTGACCAGTGACCCGGAACCGGGTCGGCCCCGCACGTGCCGGGCGAAGGCGGCGGTGCCGTGCATGACCCCCAGGACATTGGTGGCCACGTGACGTTCGATGGCGTCCGGATCGGCGGTGGCCAGCGGTCCGATCGGATCCAGGGCACCCGCGTTGTTGACCCACAGGTCAATGCGACCGAAGCGGGCGACGACCTGGGCGGCGAAGCGCTCGATCGCGCCGGCGTCGGCCACGTCGATGGCGGCCAGCACGGCCCTGGCCCCGACGGGACGCACCGGCAGCGACCGGGCGCACAGTCCGAGACGGAAGCCCCGGTCGGCGAACGCGGTCGCCAGGCCCGCACCGATGCCCCGCGAGGCGCCGGTGACGACGGCCACCGGTCGCCCGACGCCGTCGCCGGCTCCGCCGTCCACGGTCTGCTCCCCCGCTCCGGTCATCGCCCTCAGCCGACCGTCGAGACGAAGACGTTCTTGACCTCGCTGTAGGAGCTGAGCGCCTCGAGGCCGAGCTCTCGCCCGAAGCCCGACTGCTTCATGCCTCCGAAGCTGGTCTGGACCCGCACCGAGCTGTTCGAGTTGACCGACAGGTTGCCCGCCTGGACGGCCCGGGCCATCCGCAGCGAGCGGGCACCGTCCCGGGTCCAGATCGAGCCCGACAGGCCGTAGGGCGTGTCGTTGGCCAGCCGGACGGCGTCCGCCTCGTCCTCGAAGGGGATGACGGCCACGATGGGGCCGAAGATCTCCTCCCGGGCCATGCGCCACTGCGGGTCGGCCGGGGCCACGACGGTCGGGGGGTACCAGAACCCGGGTCCTTCGGGCACCACACCCGTCGTACGGGCCGGGACCGGACCACCGGGTGCCCCCATGCCCTCGTCCAGGAAGCTCGCCACGACCCGCCGGTGGGCGGCCGTGACGAGCGGGCCCATCCTGGTGTCCGGATCGGTCGGATCGCCGACGGTCCACGCCTGCACGGCATTAGCGAGGAGGTCGAGGAATTCGTCCAGGACCGAGCGCTCCACCAGGATGCGGCTGCGGGCACAGCAGTCCTGCCCGGCATTGGCGAAGACGCCACCGGGGGCCGACGCGGCCGCCTTGGCGAGGTCGGCGTCGGCGAAGACGACGGACGCCGACTTCCCCCCCAGCTCCAGCGTCACCCGTTTGATGGTCCCGGCCGAGCGCGCCATCACGTCGCGCCCGACCTCGGTCGACCCGGTGAAGGCCACCTTGGCCACATCGGGATGCTCGGCCAGCCGGGTGCCGACGACCGAGCCCTTGCCCGTCACCACCTGCAGCACCCCCTCGGGCAGCCCGGCCTCGAGGCCGAGCTCGGCCAGCCGGAGGGCGGTCAGCGGGGTGATCTCGGCCGGCTTCACCACGATGGTGTTCCCGGTGGCGAGCGCCGGGCCCACCTTCCACGAGGTGATGGCGATGGGGAAGTTCCAGGGGATGATCGCCCCGACCACACCGAGCGGCTCGTGGAAGGTCATGTCCACGCCACCGGCCACCGGCACGGTGGCACCGCGGTGCTTGTCGATGGCCCCTGCGTAGAAGTAGAGGACCTCGGCGACCATCCCCACCTCGTCGCGACTCTCGCCGATGGGCTTGCCCACGTTGGCCGTCTCGAGCTGGGCGAGCTCCTCGTGGTGCTCCTCGACCACCGAGGCGAACCGGCGCATCAGGCGGGCGCGGTCGGCCGGGGCGAGGGCCCGCCACGCCGGTCCGGCGGCGACGGCGCGTGCCACCGCCTCGTCGGTGGCCCCGACCCCCTGGATCGGCACCTCGGCGATCACGGTCTCCGTGGTCGGGTTGACGACGCCGGTCACGTCACTCATGCCTGGTCCTCGCTGCTGGTCGATGGTCGATGGTCCGGCAGAGCCCGACGGGCCGCACCGGGCTCCATCATGCTGCGCTCACCCGCCGACGTCGGCACGCCGGCTCCGGGCCGCCTCGACGAGTCCGGCGAAGAGCCGGACGTCCCCGTGCTCTTCCGGGTGCCACTGGACCCCCACGGCGAAGGTGCGGCCCAGGACCTCGACGGCCTCGATCACCCCGTCGTCACTGCGGGCGGACACCAGGAGTGAGTCCCCTATCTCCCCGATCGCCTGGTGGTGGCTGCACGGGACCACCGGTCGTTCCCCCAGGAGCCGGTGGACGATGGTGCCCGGCTCGGTCACCACGTTCACCTCGCCGAAGGCCCCGGCGCGGGGCTGGTGCCGAGTGGAGCCGAGGATGTCGGGCAGATGCTGGACCAGCGTGCCGCCCAGCAGGACGTTCAGGACCTGGTGGCCCCGGCAGATGGCGAGCAGCGGCAGGTCGCACTCGAGGGCGGCGTCCACCAGCTGGAGTTCGAGCTCGTCGCGGTGCGGGTCCACGCCACCGTCGTGCTCGTCGGGCTGCCGGTCGTAGCGGTCGGCCGACACGTCGCCACCCCCGGTCACCACCAGCCCGTCGAGCCGCTCGACCAGTGGGCCCACCACCCGCGAGACCGCCACGGCGTCGCCCTCGGTGGCCACCCCGCCGGTCAGCGGAGGGAGGAGGACCGGCCAGCCGCCCGCGGCCACCACCGTGTCGAGGTAGGCACCGGGAACGACTGCCGCGTCGCGGTCCCACGACCACCACCGGGTGGCCTGGCGATAGGTCGTGACGCCGATCAGCGGGCGGGTGCTCGAACGGGACACGGGCCCGAGTATCCCACTCCGGCATCCGCCCCTCGCCCCCTGGCGGGACCCGCCCGCGCGGGTCGGACAGTGGACGATCGGCGCGTCGTGGGCGAGAGTGCAGGCATGCTGACGCTCGAAACCCTCCCGCACCAGATCCGTTCGGGTGACGTCCATACCGTCGTCGTGGCGTTCCCGGACCTCCAGGGGCGCCCGGTGGGTAAGCGGGTGACCGGCTCCTTCTTCCTCGAGCACGTGCTCGATCACGGCATCGAGGTGTGCGACTACCTGCTCGCCTGCGATGTCGACATGGAGCCCCTGCCCGGGTACGAGTTCGCCAACTGGGAGACCGGCTACGGCGACCTCAACGCCGTCATCGACCCCCACACGGTGCGGCCCGTTCCGTGGCAGCCCGGCAGCGTCCTCGTCCTGTGCGACCTGCTCACGATGGACGGGGAGCCGGTCGAGGTATCGCCCCGTCGCATCCTGCGCCGCCAGATCGAGCGGGCCGCCGAGCGCGGCTACGTCGTCAAGTGTGCGACCGAACTCGAGTTCTACCTCTTCCTCGACTCGTTCGCCGAGGCCGGTGAGAAGCGCTGGCGGAACCTCACGCCCCATGCCACCTCGATCGAGGACTACCAGCTGCTCCAGACCTCCCGCGAGGAGTACATCATCGCCCGCATCCGCAACGAGATGATCGAGGCGGGCATCCCGATCGAATTCTCCAAGGGCGAGGCGGGCATCGGTCAGCACGAGATCAACATCACCTACGGCACCGCGCTCGAGGTCGCCGACCGTCATCTGGTGTTCAAGAACGGCGTGAAGGAGATCGCCGGCGAGTACGGCCGCGCCGCCACGTTCATGGCCAAGTGGTCCATGGAGACCGCGGGGTCGTCCTGCCACATCCACACCAGTCTGTGGGACGCCACCAGCGACACGCCGCTCATGGCTCCGGCACCGGGAACGGTGACCCCGTCGGGCTTCTCGGAGGTGGGGGCCCGGTGGATCGCCGGTCAGCTCCATGCCGCAGACCAGCTGGCGTGGTGCTTCGCCCCCTACGTCAACTCGTACCGCCGCTACGTCCCCGACTCGTGGGCACCGACGGCCGTGGTGTGGGGCGAGGACAACCGGACCTGCGGGTTCCGGGCCGTCGGGCACGGTGCCGGACGCCGGGTCGAGAGCCGGATCCCGGGTGCCGACGTCAACCCCTACATCGCCCTGGCCGCGGCCATCGCCGGCGGGCTCTGGGGCATCGACCACGGCCCCGAGCTGGCACCCGCCTTCAGCGGGAACGCCTACCGTGACCCCGAGGTCCCGCGCATTCCCACCACCCTGCCCGACGCCATCGCCAGCCTCGCCACGAGCGAGGTGGCGGCCGAGGCCTTCGGGCCCGAGGTCCACCGGCACCTGGTCAACACGGCACGCCAGGAGTGGGCCACGGCCAATTCGGTCGTCACCGACTGGGAGCTGGCCCGCAACTTCGAACGCATCTGACGCCTCGACAGGATCCTGCTCCTGGCCGTTCCTGGGCCGTTCCTGGGCCGGTCCTGGGCCGGTCCTGGGCCGGTCCTTGACGGTCGGGCGTACCGCTGGCACGATGGAGGGTACATGCGCTTCTCGACCCTGGTCCTCCTCCTTACCTGACGGCGAACGCCACATCGCGTTCGTCCGCTACCTCCTGTGCCTCCGGCCAGGAGGTTTTTTGATGGCCGAACACGGGACACGACGCCGCCAGGGACCGGATTCCTGGCCCGGGAACCGACAGCACCGACACCTGCAGTACCGGCAGATCCAAGGGAGCACCGATGAGCGACCACCACGACCACACCTCCGACGACGACACCACGGTCCGGCGCCTCGCCATGCCGTGCGACGTCTCTCCCATGCCGTTCCACCTCTACCGGCCCTACGTCCCCCTCGTCCTCACCGACCGCACCTGGCCGGACCGCCAGACCACCGTGGCGCCCCAGTGGGCCAGCGTCGACCTGCGCGACGGCAACCAGGCCCTGGTCGACCCCATGGACTCCGAACGCAAACTGCGCCTCTTCCGCACCCTGGTCGAGATCGGATTCAAGGAGATCGAAGTGGGGTTCCCCTCGGCCTCCCAGACCGACTACGACTTCCAGCGTGAGCTCATCGACGGTGGCCTCATCCCCGACGACGTGACCATCCAGGTGCTGGTCCAGTGCCGGGAGGAGCTCATCGAGCGCACCTTCGAGTCACTGCGGGGGGTGAAGCGGGCCATCGTGCACTTCTACAACTCGACGTCCACCCTGCAGCGCCGTGTGGTGTTCGGCCTCGACCGCCAGGGGATCATCGACATCGCCGTCAACGCAGCCCGCCTGTGCCGCAAGCTCGAGTCGAGCCTGCCCGACACCGACATCCGCTACGAGTACTCGCCGGAGAGCTTCACGGGGACCGAGCCCGACTTCGCCGTCGAGATCTGCGAGGCGGTGATGGACGTCATCGAGCCCACTCCCGAGCGGCCCCTCATCATCAACCTGCCGAACACGGTGGAGATGTACGGACCCCACGTCTACGCCGACGTGATCGAGTGGTTCGGCCGGACGGTCAAGGACCGCGACTCGATCGTGCTCAGTCTCCACCCCCACAACGACCGGGGCACGGCGGTGGCCGCCGCCGAGCTCGCCGTCCTCGCCGGTGCGGACCGGGTGGAAGGGACCCTGTTCGGCAACGGCGAGCGCACCGGCAACGTCGACGTCGTCACCCTGGCGATGAACCTGTTCTCCCAGGGCGTCGACCCCGCCCTCGACTTCGGCGACATCGACAAGGTCCGGCGGGTGGCCGAGTTCGCCACCCGCATGCCCGTCCACCCGCGGCACCCCTATGCCGGCGACCTCGTGTACACGGCCTTCTCCGGCTCCCACCAGGACGCCATCAAGAAGGGGTTCGAGGCCATCGGCGAGGAGTACGACCACTGGGAGGTCCCCTACCTCCCGATCGACCCGAGCCACACCGGCCGCACCTACGAGGCCATCATCCAGGTCAACAGCCAGTCCGGCAAGGGAGGGGTGGCCTACATCATGGACACCGAACACGGTCTCGACCTGCCCCGACGCCTCCAGGTCGAGTTCTCCAAGCACGTCCAGGCGGTGACCGAGGACTCCGGGACGGTCATCCGGCCCGGGGAGATGTGGGACGTCTTCTCGCGGACCTACCTGCCCGAGGAGGCGGGTGTCCGGATCCTCGGCAGCGAGATGACGACGGGCGGCGGCCGCACCACCGTCACCGCTCAGCTCCTCGTCGACGGCGAACCCCGGACCGTCATGGGCCAGGGCAACGGTCCCATCGACGCCCTGGTCGGCGCGCTGCGCGCCGACCTCGGGGTGTCGTTCGAGGTGAAGGACTACAGCGAGCACGCCCTCACCTCGGGGAGCGGGGCCTCGGCCGTCGCCTACGTCGAGGCCGAGGGCGACGACGGTTCGACCTGGTGGGGCGTGGGTATGGATTCGAGCATCCTCGATGCGTCGCTGGCCGCCGTGGTCAGCGCGACCAACCGGGCCCGCGAGCGCTCGGACTGAGCCCCCGCCGACCGGCCTGGCGCGGGCCCGGATCGACGGCCGTGCCGTGCGGGTCTCAGATCTCCTTGCGGATGATCGGGGCATGCGCCGATGCCTGGGGCGTGCGGTCATTGCTGACCACGAGGGGAGCGGCGCTGACGTCCCGCAGCATCCGGGCGAGGCTCGTCTGGGTGGGGTTCCTGGAGCCATCCAGCCCGCAGGTACCCATGGCCCGCTGGACGACGTCGATGGGCAGCGCACCCGACGACAGCTTGATGTTGTCCATGGCTCCCGAGAAGCGGAGAGTTTCGAGTTGCTCGGAGTCCTTCAGCTGCTCCTACCGTTCGCGCCACCGGCGACGACCACGCGCCGCAGATGGAGCTGCACACCGAGCTCGGCCAGGCGGACTCCTCCCCCGCCGGGTTCGAGGCCACGGGTGCTGACCCGTCCTTCGCCGGGCGCGCCCACTTCGCTGTTGGCGTTCGCAAGGAGCAGCTCGCCTCGGACGAGGAGGGGGCAGAGGCGCTGGTGCATGGCGGGCGTGTCCTGGCGGGCGGTGGCCGCCACCTGGAGGTGGTGCATGGCCAGGATCATCCCGCTGGAGCCGCGGTGGGACGACACCGCGGCGACCGACCGGGACGCCTCCGCCAAGGTGGCCCCGATCCCTCCTGCCTCCTCGGGGACCAGCGTGGCCAGGAGGCCCGAGCGGCGGAACCCGGCGGCGGCTTCGCTGGGGAACCGGGCCCGGAAGTCGACGTCGCCGGCGGCGGGGCGGCGATGTCACGGCCGACGCATTCGCTCATCGCCGTAAGGTCGGGCACCTGGAGGTTCCGTCTGCGTCGGTCGAGGCTGCGGTCGATGTGCTCCGGTCGTGCCGCGATCCGGTGAGCGACTCCACGGACCGGTCAGCCGGGTGCGTCGAACCGCCCGGTGCCGACGGAGGGGTAGGGAAGTCCCCCCGAGGCGTGTCCACGGTGATGGTGATCAGTTCGCCGACCCGGGCGACGGTTTCCGCCAACTCGGCGTGGTCGGCCACTGCGCCATGGACCGTGACGATCCTTCCACTGGTGCCCTCGCGCCAGTCGAGAGGTGCGCCGGGCACCTGGTGCACCTGGAACTTGGTGACGCCTTCGATGGCAGCGACCCCGTCGGCCCCGTGCACACCGTCCACACCGTCGAGCCGTTGGGCCGCCATCGGGGCGTGCAGCATCAGCATGAACCCGACGCCGTCGCACGGCGCCAGGCCGTCGACCTCCACCGGATCGCCCAGGGCCACCTGACAGGCCATCAGGAAGAGGTTGACGTCCGAGACCGCACCGAGGACATACGGTGGTCGCCCTCCGAGGCGGCCGTTCACCTCGATCACCCGAGGGCCGTCAGGAGTCAGCTTGATCTCGATGTGGGTGAGGGAGTCCGTGATCCCCAGCGCGGCGATCGTGGCGTCATTCAGCGCCAACAGTTCGGGAAGCTGATCCGCAGGGTAGAGCGCGGGGATGAAGTTGCCGGTCTCGCGGAACGGCTCGGCCAGCGGAAACCGTCCGGTGACCGCCACATGGCCGACCTTGCCGTCACTGACCACGCTCTCGACCGAGAGATAGCTGGCGCACCAGCGCTCGTGCCCCGGCTCGTCCTCCATGTACTGCTCGACCAGTAAGCCGGGCTCGCACCCGTCGGTCAGCACGGCCTCGAGCTCCCCGCGGGTGTGGACGAGGGATATGTTCCGACTGCCGCTGCCTTCGGCCGGCTTGACCACCGCAGGGTAGATGACCTGTTCGGCGAACTCGGCCGCCTGGGTGCCGTCCAGTCCGGGCGGCGCTATCCAGAACGAGGGTCCCGGGATGCCCGCCTCGTCGAGCGCGGCCCGTTGCCGCTGCTTGTTGACCAGGGTTCCGGCCACTTCGGGTGTGTGATAGCGGAGCCCGAGGAGTCGGGCGAGGTACGCCGCCTCCACGATGTGATCGTCGACGAAGGACACGATGCCCTCGGCTCCCAGTTCGGTGAGTGCTGCAGCGGTGTCCTCGATGTTCTGGCCGCAGGTGTCGACGACGGGTCCGATGCGTCGGAGCAGGAGCTGCATTCCTTCGGGTGTGGCGGACGAGTCGATGACCCATACCAACTCGGCGTACTCGCCGACGTCTGCGCGCAGATCGAGGGGGAAGAACGAACTCGAGTGATGCATGACGGCGAGACGGGGCGGCACCGGATCACCTCTCTGCGCGTCGAGCCGTTCCGACGATGCAGGCACCGCCGGTCGCCCACGGACGTAGCTGCGCCGCCGGACCAGCGATCCGGCGGGACTTGCCTGGAAAGCCCCTCATCCGGTCAACACTACGCCGTGACATTGTCGCGGCGCCTGCCCGATTTGCCGCACGACCTGCTGGTCCAGCGCGGCTCGACCCGACCGTGCGGCAGGGTCAGGAGGCCACTAGAACCGGTTGAGACGCTTGAAGATGCCCTTGGTCTGCTTGTAGAGGGTGACGAACTCCTCGAACAACAGGTCGTACTCGGCGGCGTGGGTCCGGTTCGGCTCGTAGGACCGCCTGATCTCCACCATGGAGCCGATCTCCTCGAGCGACACCCGGCCGAGGGCGTGGAAGGTCAGCAGCGCCGCACCCCGCACATTGGCCAGGACCGGATCGGCCACCTGGCGGATCTGGCGTCCGAGGACGTCGGCGTGGATCTGGGCCCACTGGTCCGAGTTGGCCCCACCGCCCACGAAGGCCAGCGAGTCGAGCCGCCGGCCGGCGAACTTCTCCACGGCGTCGAGCAACCAGCGCGAATTGAGGGCCACCCCCTCGAAGACCGCCCGCACCATCTGGTCGGCGGAGGTGGCGAGCGAGAGGTTGTGGAATCCTCCACGGACGGTGTGGTCGTCCACCGGTGACCGCTCGCCGTTCAGCCACGGGGTGAACAGGACCCGTCCGCTGCCGGGACGCACCCGGTCGACCATGGCGTTCATCGACTCGAAGTCCGGGGCCAGGTGCAGGTTGTCGCGCAGGAAGGTCAGGCACGCGCCGGCGGTCTCGTGCTCGTCGGCGATGAGGTACCGGCCGGCCAGGGCGGCCGGGATCGACGCCACGTTGGATGTCGGGGCCGTCTTCTTGAACGGCACGTGACCGGAGATCCACGACGACGTCCCGATGTAGAGGTGGGTGGCGAAGTCCGCCACGGCACCCGACCCGAAGACGGCCGAGTGCACGTCTCCGGACCCGGTGACGACCGGCAGTCCCGCCGGGATGCCGAGGTCGGCGGCCGCGGCCGGGGTGACCTCGCCGACGACGGAGCCCGGCGGGACCAGGTCGGGCAGCCGGCCCCGGTCGAGCCCGGTCCAGTCCAGCAGCTTGTCGTCGTAGTCGACGTGGCCGATGTCCCGGTTGTCCGTGACCCAGTGGGCGGCGATGGAGTCGTAGGACGCCGACGTCACCCCGGTCAGGCGCAGGTTGAGGTAGTCGACCGGCTCGAGGAAGGTGACCGTGCGGGCGTACACGTCGGGGAAGGCCTGACGGATGAAGAGGATGTGGGCCACCGGGTCCTTGCCCGACAGGCCGGGCGCACCGCCGGTCACCTGGACCCACCGCATCAGCTTGCGCGGGTCGTAGCCGAGGACGTTGACCGCGCCACCGGCGACCTTGCGGATGGCCGCGTTGCCACGGGAGTCCATCCAGATCACGGCCCGCATCAGCGCCCGACCCTCGGCGTCCACGGCCACCGTGCCCGACCACTGGGCCGTGCACCCGACGCCGACGAGGTCCGCCGGGTCCACGCCCGCGGAGCCCATGGCCCGGGCCGCCGCCCGGCAGATGGCCGACCACCACTCCTCGGGATCCTGCTCGGCCCCTCCGCCGTCCAGGAGGTGGAGGGTGACGGGCTCGGTGGCGTGGGCCACGATCCGGCCCGAAGCCGCCACCACGGCCACCTTCGGGCCACCCGTGCCGAGGTCGACGGCGAGTACGCAGGGCTCCCCCCGGACCAGGTCGGCCAAGGTCAGGCCCTCCCGATCCAGAGGGTGGCGGTGCGGACGCCCTCACCGACGTCGAGCTCGATCACCGTGCCCTCGTCGGCCTCCGGCCGTGGGCCGATCGAGACCGTGCGGGCGAGCACCTCGCGACCGATGTCGGCGAAGAACGGCTCGAGGTCGTCGAGTCCCTCGAGGTACAGGTGGATCCAGTCGGACACCTCGAGTCCGGACGCCTTGCGCAGGTCCTGCACGTTGCGGATCACCTCGCGTACGAGACCACGGGCGAGGAGGTCGTCGTCGAGGGCCAGGTCCAGGGCCAGCACCTCGGCCCCATCCCGTGACACGGCGAATCCGGGCTGGGCCCGGACCCGGAGCTCGACCTCGTCGGCCGACAGCTCGATCGTCCCGTCCGCCAGCGGCACGACCACCGGGCGCCCGGCCGTCAGCTCGGCCGCGGCCGCGGCTCCGTCGACCGCGACCATGGCGGCCCGGAGTTCCTGGACCTGGGAGCCCAGGCGGGGACCGAGGAGCTTGAAGTTCGGGACCAGCTCGTAGGCCAGGACGTCGCCGGGTTCGTCGGTGGCCTCCACCCGGTCCACGTTCAGTTCGTCCTCGACGATGCCGGACGGCAGCGCCGGGCTGCCCGGCGGCAGGTAGACGAGGGCCCGGGCCAGCGGCTGGCGTACCTTCACCCCGGCCTCGGCGCGGGCGGCACGTCCGAGCGACGACAGACGGCGGGCCAGCGCCATGCCCTCCTCCAGGTCACGGTCGACCAGGTCTCCTTCGGCCCCTGGCCAGTCGGCCAGGTGGACCGAGTCGGACTGGTCCGCCCCGGTCAGGTCGCGCCACATCCGGTCGGCCAGGAAGGGCGTCAACGGGGCCAGCAGCCGGGCCACGGTCACGAGCACGTCGTGGAGCGTCGCCTGGGCGCCGAGCGAATCGGCCGGGTCGGCCCCGGGGTCGGTCCGCCAGAACCGGCGACGGCTCCGGCGGACGTACCAGTTGGACGTGTCGTCGATCAGCTCGGCGATGGCCGTCGCCGCCGGGAAGGGCTCGTAGCCGTCGAGGGAACGCGTGGCCTGGTCCACCGTGGCGTGCAGGCGCGACAGCATCCAGCGGTCGAGCAGCGAGCGGTCGGCGGGTGCCGGGATCGCCGGATCGGCCGGATCGAAGCCGTTCAGCGTGGCGTAGGTGGTGAAGAACGACCAGGTGTTCCACAGGGTGAGCAGGGCGTCTCGCATCGAGGCGTCGATGACCTCGAAGCTCACCCGGGTCGGCGTCCACGGAGACCCCTGCGAAAACATCCACCACCGCAGCGGGTCGGCGCCCCGGGTGGTGAGGATCTCCCAGGGGTCGATGACGTTGCCCACCGACTTCGACATCTTGCGGCCGTCGGCGTCCACGATGTGGCCGAGGCACAGGACGTTGCGGTAGGGCGTGGCCCCGCGCACCAGCGTGTTCACGGCGAGCAGCGAGTAGAACCAGCCCCGGGTCTGGTCGATTGCCTCGCAGATGAAGTCGGCGGGGAAGACGAACGAGTCCTCGGAACCGGGGGTGCCGGGGTACCCCCACTGGGCCGTCGGCATCGAGCCGGAGTCGAACCACGCGTCGATCACCGGCTCCACCCGGCGCATGTCGGACACCCCGGCGCGGTCACCGCAGTCGGGGCACGGGAAGACCACCTCGTCGATGGTCGGACGGTGGGGATCCAGCCCGGAGACGTCGGTGCCACAGAGTTCGGAGAGTTCGGCCAGCGATCCGACGCAGCGCAGGTGGCCCTCGCCGCAGCGCCACACCGGCAGCGGCGTGCCCCAGAACCGGTCGCGGGACAGGGCCCAGTCGACGTTGTTGGCCAGCCACTCCCCCATGCGGCCGTCCCGGATGTGCTCGGGGTGCCAGCCGATGGTCTGGTTCTGGGCCACCAGGTCGGCCTTGCGCTCCGAGGTCCGGATGTACCACGAGGGCTTGCCCCAGTAGATGAGCGGTGTGTTGCACCGCCAGCAGTGGGGATAGGGGTGGAGGTAGCGATGACGGCGGAACAGCAGCCCGGCGGACTCGAGCCGCCCGTTGACCTCGCCGTTGGTGTCGCGGACCGACTGGCCCTCGAGCCAGGTGACGGCACCGGTGAAGCGTCCGTCGGGACCCACCGGATTGAGGGTGGGCAGGTCGTTCGACCGGCCGACCTGGCGGTCCACCTCGCCGAAGGCCGGTGCCAGGTGCACGATGCCCGTCCCCTCGTCGGCCTCGACGAACTCACCGGCCACCACCCGCCAGCCGAGTCGACCGGCATCGGCCGGTCCCGGCTCGACGTCGTCGAACGGCCGCCGGTAGCGGAGTCCGACCAGTGAGGAGCCCGGGACCACCGCGTCGGGGGTGGCGCCCTCGCCGAAGACCGACACCACCAGTGGGACGGCGACGATGGCGTCACCGACGACGGCGTACTCCAGGTCCGGTCCGACGGCGGCCCCCGTGTTGGAGAGCAGTGTCCACGGCGTGGTCGTCCAGGCGACGAGGGCGAGCCCCTCCAACGTGGTCCGCCCGAGCGTGGCGGCCAGCGCCGGTGCGGCTCCGCCCGCGTCGGTCAACGGGAACCGCACGTACGCCGACTCGTCCTCGACCTCGCGGTAGACGTCGGGCTGCCCGAGCTCGTGGCTGCTCAACGCCGTGCCGCACCGGGGGCAGTAGGGGACGACCTTGATGTCCTCGTAGAGCAGGTCCTGGTCCCACAGGGACTTGAGGTTCGCCCACACGGACTCGACGTAGTCGGGGGTGAAGGTCCAGTAGGCGTCGTCGATGTCGATCCAGTAGCCGATGCGTTCGGTGAGGGTCTTCCACTCGCCCACGTAGTTGCGCACCGACTCCTTGCAGAGGCGGGTGAACTCGGCGATCCCGACCTCGTCCTCGATCTGGCGCTTGGCCGTGATGCCCAACTGCTTCTCGACCTCGACCTCCACGGGCAGCCCGTGGGTGTCCCAACCGGCCTTGCGGGGCACGGCGTAGCCCCGCATCGTCCGGTACCGGCAGAACAGGTCCTTGTAGACGCGGGCCCAGACGTGATGGAGTCCGGGGCGGCCGTTGGCCGTGGGCGGTCCCTCGTAGAAGACCCACGGTTCGGCTCCGGCCCGGAGCTCGACCGATCGCTCGAAGATCCGGTGCGCGCTCCACCGGGTCAACTCCTCGTCCTCGAGGGCGGTGAAATCGGCTTCGACGGGTACCGGGCGGAACACGGGGCTGCTTTCTGCTGGAGCGGTCGGCGGTGTCCGGCGACGGGGCCGCCGGGCGAGTGGTGCGGACCAGATACTACGGGTGACGCCACCGGGTCACGGACCCCGTCGGCTCCGCCAGACTGGGGACATGCGCGCGCCGTTCACCCTGGAAGGCACCCACGTCCGCCTCGAGCCCCTGCGGACCGACCACATCGACGAGCTCCTGGAGGCCGCGGGACCGGATCGCTCGTCCTACGGGTACACCTGGGTCCCGACCGACCGCGAGGCCATGGCGACCTACGTCACCAAGGCCCTCGCCCGGGCCGCGGAGGGTGACCAGATCCCCTTCGCCACCCGTTCGCTGGCGCTCGACCGGATCGTCGGCAGCACCCGGTTCTACGAACTCGAGTCCTGGGACTGGTCGGCTCCCGACGCCGCTCCGCCGCTCGTTCCCCGGACGGGCACCTTCGACCGGGTCAGCATCGGGCACACCTGGCTCGGGCCCGCGGGCCAGCGCACGGCGGTCAACACCGAGGCCAAGCTGCTCATGCTGGAGCACGCCTTCGCCACGTGGGGGGTGCGCGCCGTGCGCCTCCAGACCGACGCCCGCAACGCCCGCTCGCGGGCGGCGATCGCCCGGATCGGGTGCACGCTCGACGGCGTCCTGCGCTCCGACCGGCCGGCGACGGACGGCACCGTCCGGGACTCGGCGATCTTCTCCCTGCTGGCCGCCGAGTGGCCCGCCGCCCGTCGACGGCTCGGGGAACGGCTCGCCGGCTGAGCGGACCGTCCCCCGGGTCGATCCGGCCCTCGGGGTCAGCCCCTATCCTCGTCCCATGCCCGAAGACGCGACCATCTCCACCGACGCGCCCGTCGCGCCGGCCGCCGGTCGGCCCCGATCGTCGGACAACGTCATCCTGATCGTGGTGTGCCTCGCCCAATTCATGGTGGTCCTGGACGTCTCCATCGTGAACGTGGCCCTGCCGGCCATCCAGCACGACCTGCACTTCAGTTCGGTGGGCCTCCAATGGGTGGTCACCTCCTACGCCCTCACCTTCGGAGGGCTGCTGTTGCTCGGAGGGCGCCTCGCCGACCTGTTCGGACGCCGCAAGATCTTCCTCATCGGGCTCGGCCTGTTCACCGCGGCCAGCCTCCTCGGAGGATTCGCCACCAACCAGGCGACCCTCATCGCCGCACGGTCCCTCCAGGGGGTGGGCGCCGCCGTGCTCTCGCCGGCCACCCTGACCATCCTCACGGTCACCTTCCGGGACCAGCGGGCCCGGGCGAAGGCGTTCGGCGTGTGGAGCGCGGTGGCTGCCGGCGGTGGTGCCGCCGGCGCCCTGTTCGGCGGGATCCTGACCCAGTACCTGTCGTGGCGGTGGATCCTCTTCGTGAACGTGCCGATCGGCATCGCCCTGTTCGTGGTGGCCCGGGCCCGGCTGCACGAGTCGCGGGCCGACGGGCCCCGTAGCCGGCTCGACGTCGCCGGTGCCGTCACCGTGACCGGGGCGCTCTTCCTCCTCGTCTACGCCATCTCGCACACGGACGTGGTGCCGTGGACGGGCACGTCGACCCTGGTGGTGCTCGGTGCCTCCGCCGGGCTGCTGGCGACCTTCGTGTGGATCGAGGCCCGGGTGGCGTCCCACCCGCTGGTGCCCCTCCGCCTGTTCCGGGTGCGGTCGGTCACCGGGGCGAACCTGGTCATGTTCTGCTTCGGGATCGGCATGTTCGCCATGTGGTTCTTCCTCTCCCTCTACCTCCAGCAGGTGCTCGGCTACAGCCCGGTGGTGACCGGACTGACCTTCCTCCCCCAGACCCTGGCCATCGCCATCGGGGCCACCCTGAGCGGTCGACTCGCGCCCCGGCTCGGCCCACGCAACGTGCTGATGGTGGGGGCCCTACTGGGCGCGGCCGGGCTGTTCTGGCTGTCGTTCATCCAGGCCGGTGACACCTACTGGTCCGGAGCGTGCGGCGGGGGCATCCTGGCCACGTTCGGCATGGGCCTCGCCTTCACGCCCATCGCCCTGCTCGCCACCGGCGGTCTCCCCCAGGACGAGGCCGGCCTCGCCTCCGGCCTCGTCAACTGCAGCCGCCAGATCGGTGCCTCCATCGGCCTCGCCGCGCTGACGACCATCGCCGCCTCCCACACGGCCGCCCTCCTCAGCCGTCCCGCGGGGGCCCACCACCCGACGGGCGGGAGCGAAGCCGTCGGCACCGCCCTCACCGCCGGCTTCGCCCGAGCCTTCCTCATCGCCGCCGTCGTGGTGCTGGCCGGGGGCCTGCTGGGTCTGGTCATCCCGAGGCCCCGTCCGGCCGGCGGGCGGGGCGACGCCGACGCCGCCTACTCCGCGGAGCCGATCCTCGCCGAGGGCTGAACGGACCCGGGCGCGGTCCGGTTCTGGGGCGGCGGCCGGCGGCGGAACGACCGGGGCCACAGGTGGCGGCGCACCACCGCGTCGAGCTCGGCGGCGAACGCCGTCAGCAGGGTGCCGAGTCCGATCCACCACACCAGCACCAGAAAGCTGGCGAACGCCCCGTACAAGGTCGCATAGTGACGCAACTCGTGGCTCACCAGCTGGGTGCTGGCGAGCTGGAGGACCGTCCACCCGCATCCGGCGACCAGCGCGCCACGCCAGAAGTTCCGGCCGAACCCGGGCACCGAGATGAGGACGGCGAAGCCGCCCCAGAACATGGCCACGTTGACGGTCAGTGACGCTGCGAACCCCACCAGAGGCGAGGCGGGGCCGAGGCCGCCGAAGCTCCCGATGCCCGACAGGGCGCCGCCGGTGAGGAATCCCACGCCCAGGATGAGGAGGAATCCGACGGCCCGGGGCAGCCACCGCCAGTAGGTGGGCAGATCGTGGCGGGGCACGTCCCACACCGTGGCCATGAGGAGTTGGGCGTTGCGGCTGAGCCGGAGGCTGCCGTAGATCAGCCAGACCAGGGCCACCGCCAGGAACGCCGCGTTGCGCCCGGTCAGTCCGTTCACATGGGCCTGGAGCTCGGCCCCGATCTCGGGGAACTGGCGCAGCGCGGCGTCGATCACCTCCTGGCGGGCCGTCTTGTGCCCGGCCAGGACCACCTCGACCACCGTCAACAGCACCAGCAACAGGGGGAAGACGGAGAGGAACCCGGCGTAGGCCACCAGGTTGGCCAGACGGCCGGCTCCGTCCTCGTCCCACTTGGCCACCGTGGCCGAGGCGATGGCGGTGACAGGATGCCGCTGGAGCCGGGTGTCCAGGCGATCCGACCAACCCGGGCGGGTGGCCGCCGAGCCCGTGGCCGGGTCGGATCCGTCCGACGGGTGGGTCTCCGGGGCGGGGTCGGCCTGCGGTCCTGGCGGAGCCGGCCGGGACGTCATCCGCCGACCAGACCCAGCCGGCCGTGGCGTCGCAGTTCGCCGTAGAGCCCGTCGCGGTCACCGTCGTCCATCGGTGCGTACGTGCCGCGGGGGCCCGACAACCGGTACACCGGCTCGCCCGAGGCCCACCACCCCTCGGCCCGCAAGGGGCCCTTGGTCACCTTGCCGCTGGCCGTCTGCGGGAGTGCGCGGGTGATCCGCACGAACGACGGGGCCCACTTGGTGCCGAGGTCGTCCTGCGCGGCCAGGAAGGCGGCGAATGCGTCCGGGGCGAAGGAGTGGCCGGGAAGCAGCTCGAGTGCGGCCATGACCTGGTCGCCGGTGCGGGGGTCCGGGACCGGGTACACGGCCACGGCGGCCACGTCGTCGAAGCGCACGAGCACCCGCTCGATGGGACCGGCCGTCAGGTTCTCGGAGTCCACCCGCAGCCAGTCGCCGCCGCGACCGGCGAACCAGAACCAGCCCTCGGTGTCCCGGTAGGCCAGATCCCCCGTCCAGTACCAGCCGTCACGCAGGCGTCGGGCCGTCGCCACCGGGTCCTCGTAGTACCCCTCGAACCGTCCGCTGCCCGACCGGTTGACGATCTCGCCGATGGCCGACCCGGCGTTGACCAGACTCCCGGACGCATCGAATTCGGCGGGCGGGCACTCGACCCCGGTGGCCGGGTCCACCACCACCACGTCCTCGGAGGGGAGGCCCAGCGAGCCGACGGGCGTGCCGGGGACCCGGTTGATGGCCACACCGCCCTCGCTCGAGCCGTACCCCTCGGTCAGCACGCACCCGAACCGCTGTTGGAAGGCGTCGTGGTCGGCCACCGAGGCCTCGGTGCCGAACCCGCGGCGCAAGGTGCACCCGGCGTCGTCCGGACCAGGTTCCGTGGCCAGCACGTAGGCGAGGGCCTTGCCGACGTAGGTGAACGTGGTCGCCCCGTACCGTCGGACATCGGGCAGGAACCCCGAGGCGCTGAAACGGTGGGCGAGGGCCACGGTGGCGCCGACCGCCAGGGTCGGCCCCCACAGCACCATGAGTGCGTTGCCGTGGAACAGCGGCATGGCGCAGTAGGCGACGTCCCCGCGGCTGTAGCCGTAGGCCTCGGCCGACCGCAGGGCGATGGACGCCAGTCGGCCCTGCGTGCACCGGACCGCCTTGGGCACCCCGGTGGTGCCCGACGTGAAGAGGAGCAGGAACAGGTCGGACGGTTCCGGTCCGGCGGCGGCCACCACGTCCACCGCCCGAGTACCGGCGTGGGCGGCCACCAGCTCGGCGTACTCCGGCGAGTCGACCAGGAGCACCCGGTCGGCGGCGACCCCGGTGTCGATCCCGTCCAGCAACTCGGCCCCCCGGGCATCGGTCACCAGCACGCGACAGTCGGTACGGCGGATGTCCCCGGCCAGGGCGTCGCCCCGTCGGGTCGGATTGATCCCGACCACCACCGCTCCGGACAGGGCCGCCGCCCCGAGCCAGAACAGGTATTCGGGGAGGTTGCCGAGCAGGACGCCGACATGGGGTGGATCGACCCCTCCCATCGAGCGGAGGAGCGCCGCACGGGCCGCACTGGCGTCCACCGACTCGGCCCACGTCCAGGACGCGTCGCCGGCCACCACGGCCGGGTGGTCGTCGGCCGCCCGCGCCACCAGCAGCTCGGCCACGCTCGGCGTCCCGACCGGGTAGCCGTCGAAAGTCACCGTTCCGACTCGACGTAGAGGCTCTGGAGCGCACTGCCGATACGGCCCCTCGGGTCCCACAGCGCGGACTCGGTCAGTCCGGTGCCGGGTGGTCCGAAGCGGGTGCGGGCGTCGAGTGCGATCCACTCGCCCTCGGGTGGCCGCAGGAGATGGACGGTGAGATCGGGATTGACGAAGACACTGGTGGCCAGGTCGAGCTCGGAGCTGATGCCGTTGCCGAAGTCCGCCGCGGCCACGGCACGCTGCTCGGGGCTCGGCTCCTCGCCGGCCACGACGGGTACACGCAGGCGGAACCAGGCCGTGCCCGGTCCGGGGCGTTCGAGATGACCCGAGACGTAGCGGATCTCCATGCCTTCGTTGTGGAAGGCCCGGTAGCCCTGGCTGCGGGCCGACACCTCGGAAGCGGCGGACCATCGGTCGGGGACCCCGGTCTCGGGCGTGTCCGCCTCGGGCACCACCACCGACGGGTCGACCCGGATGCGCGAGGCTCGACCCCAGGCCACCTCGATCCCTCCCTGTTCGACCACGGTGTCGACGACCTGGACCTTGCGCCCGGGTCGCACCACCGCCGACGCGAGCGTCAGGGGCGCGGTCCCGACCGGGCGCAGCAGCTCGAGGGTGAGCCGGGTGATGCGGAGCGCGTCGTCGGGGGGGACCGTACGCTCGGTGGCGCGGACCACGGCCGCCGCCACCGGACCGCCGTGGAGCGACTCGGGGGACCACGGACCCCGGGCCCAGTCGGAGGGCACCAGGCGCGGACCGTCGGCGACGAACAGCGCGTCGACATCGTCGGAGCCGACAGGCGGAGCGGTCATGGCCGAGACGCTAGCGGTGGAGCCGCGGGTGAAGCGCGCCTACCATCGGGCGGCCTGCGGCGCCACGGCCGGCGGGCCGGAGGACACCCCGTCCCCCGCCGGACCCGGACCGAAGGAGCACCATGGCTGAGCGCACTGCAGAGATCGATGTGGAGGGAACGCCGGAGGACGTCTGGGCCCTGGTCGGCGACTTCGGCGGGATCGACGGCTGGATGCCCGGACTCGAGTCGTGTCGGGTCGAGGGCGAGAACCGCATCCTCGACACCATGGGCATGACGATCACCGAGAAGCTCGTGGCGCGCGACGACGCCACCCGGGCCATCACCTACGCCATCGTCGACGGGGTGCCCGTCGAGTCCCACGAGGCCACGATCACCGTGACCGGCGCCGGCTCGGGCAGCCACGTGACCTGGGTCGTGGAGGCGACGCCCGACGAGATGGCCGACCTCATGCAGGGCGTGTACCAGGGGTCCCTCGAGGCCCTGAAGGCACACGTCGAGGGATGACGGCGTCCGGTCCGCCGGTCGGGGGCAGCGCGTACCGGGTCGAGGCGACGACCCGTGCCGACCGCGAGCAGGTGTGGCCGCTGGTCGGTGAGGCACGACGCTGGCGTGAGTGGTCGTTCCTGACCGCCACCGGGCTCGAGCGGGAGGGCACCCCGGAACCGGACGGCGTCGGGGCCGTCCGCCGGTTCAGCCGGTTCGGAGTCGGCTCGCGGGAGGAGGTGGTGGCCTGGGATCCGCCCGGCCACCTCGCCTACCGGATCCTCAGCGGGTTCCCGGTACGCAACTACCGCGCCGACGTCTCGCTGACCGCCGAGGGCACGGGCACCCGGATCGAGTGGTCGGGCACCTACGACCCGAAATGGCCCGGCACCGGTCGCCTCCTGGCCGCGGTCCTCCCCGCCATGATGGGGCGCTTCGCGCGCGACCTGGCGACGCACGCCGACGGACTCGCCCAGGGTCCCCCCGACTGAACGGGGACCCCCTACGCTCCCCGTGACGCCAGGCGGGCCGCCCGCCTCCCGACCTCGATCCGGGCCCGCTCCACGTCGACCGTGAGGTGACGACGGTCGGAGACGACCGGGACCCCTCCGACCCAGACGTCGGTCACCAGTCGGCTCGACGCCGACCACACCAGGTGCTCGATCAGCATCGTGTCGTCGAGCAACGGCACGAAGGCGGGGTCGTCGAGGGTGACGGCCAGCATGTCGGCCCTGGCCCCCGGCGCCAGCACCCCGAGGTCCGGGCGCCCGAGGGCCCGACCGCCGCCCCGGGTGGCGAGGTCGAGCGCAGCCGCCGCCGGCAGCACCGAGGCGTCACCGCCCCGCAGCCGGGCGAGCATGGCGGCGAGACGCATCTCCTCCCAGAGATCGAGATCGTTGTTGGATGCCGGACCGTCGGTCCCCAGTCCGACCCGGACCCCACGCCGGAGGAGGTCCTCCACCGGGGCCACCCCGGAGGCCAGCTTGGCGTTCGACTGGGGGCAGTGGGCCGCGGCGACGTCGTGGGCGGCGTAGAGGTCGAGGTCGCCCTCCGACAGCCAGACGCTGTGGGCGGCCAGCACCCGGCCGTCGAACACCCCGGCCGAGGCCAGCACCTCGGGGACGGATCCACCGTGCTCGGCGGTGAAGGCGTCACCCTCCCCCTCGGTCTCGGCGAGGTGCAGGTGGAACAGCGCCCCGCGTGCACGGGCGGCGGCGGCCGTGGCGGTCAGCCCCGGAAGGGGGACGGTGTAGGCCGCGTGGGCGGCGAACCCGACCTCGACACGACCGGCCTCACCGTCGCGTCGGGCGTGGAAGTCGACGAACCGTTCGAGGCACGCGTCCCACCACTCGCTGCCCCCGTCGGTGCCGGGCAGCTGGATGACTCCGGGGGTGATGACCGCCCGGGACCCGGCGGCCACGACGGCGTCGGCGGTGGCATCCTCGTGGAAGTACATCTCACACGTGGTCGTCACCCCGAAGCCGAGGAGCTCGGCCGCGGCCAGGGTCATCCCCCAGTAGACGTCCTCGGATTCGAGGTGGGCCTCGCGGGGCCAGAGGACCTCCCACAGCCACCGCTGCAGCGGCAGGTTCTCGCCCGTACCGCGGAACAGGGTCATGGGCGAGTGGCAGTGGGTGTTCACGAACCCCGGGAGCAGCGCCCCCTCCACCCGTACCTCCCGGGTCCCGGATGCCGCGGAGGCGCGCAGCCCGCCGGGCGTGCCCACGCGGACGACGGTGTCGCCCACCACCTCGATCGCCCCCGGTCGGTAGGCCGGCACCGAGCCGTCGCACGGCACCACGGCGTCGGCCACGTAGCGGACGGCCCCGGAGGGACCGGCGGGCGGGGCGTCGCTGCCGTCGACCATCTCGTCACCCTAGGCCCGGGCCCGCACCCCGGTGCCGGGCCAGGTGCAACGGGCCACCCGCTCGGCCCGCACCCGGCCTTCGTCCACGAACCAGCGGGCCGCCCGCTCCAGGGCGACGGCCGGCGGACGCGAGGTGTAGCCCAGCTCCTCGCGGGCCCGCGTGTCGTCGAAGGACATGTGGGTGGTGGACATCCTCGCCCCCTCGAGGGGTACCGACGGCTCGCGGTGCAACAGGCGTCCCTCGACGAGGTCCGACACATGGCCGGCGGCCAGGGCCAGGGCGGCCGGGAACCGGCGGGTGGGCACGGGGAGCCCGGTGACGGCGGCCAGGGTGGCCAGCACGTCGCGCAGGGCCAGGTTCTCGCCACCCAGGATGTAGCTGCGTCCCTGTCGACCGCGGTCGGCGGCCAGCAGCTGCCCCGCGGCCACGTCCTCCACGTCCACGATGTTCAGGGTGGTGTCCACGTAGCCCGGGATGCGGCCGTCGAGGAACTCGAGCACGGTCCGCCCGGTCGGCGTCGGTCCGCGGTCACGGGGCCCGACCGGCGTGGTCGGCTGGACCAGCACCACCGGCAGCCCTTCGGCCGCCGCCCGCAGCACCTCGTGCTCGGCCACGTACTTCGACTGCTTGTAGAGGCCGAAGAGGTGGTCGACGTGCGCGAACGACCGCTCGTCCACCGGCGCGTCGGTGGTGGCTCCGCCGAGGCCGAGCGTGCCGACCGTCGAGGTGTAGACCGCCCGCTCGACGCCGTGGGCGGCGACGGCGTCCATCACGTTGCGGGTGCCGGTCACGTTGATGTCGTAGAACGCCGCCGGATCGGGCGCCCAGAAGCGGTAGAGCGCGGCGACGTGGAACACGAAGCGCGACCCGGACATGGCGCGGGACACCGCAGACGCGTCGCGCAGGTCGCCGAAGACACCCTCGACCTCGAGCCCGTCGAGGTTGGCCGTGTCGCCCCCCGGCTCCACCAGGGCCACGACCTCACACCCGCGCTCGAGCAGCGCCCGGACGACCGAGGAGCCCACGAATCCGGCGCCGCCGGTGACCAGCACGCGATCGCCGGCTCCCGGACCGGCGGCGCCGTCCGTCATGCGCGGGCGACGGTGGCCCGCCCGCCCGGGCGGTGCCGGTCGCGGCGCAGGGTGTTACGGGCAATCGTCGAGCCCACCTCGAACAGCAGCCCCGCGTTGCGGGTGGCGTCGGCCAGCACGTCATCGAGAGCGGACACGAACGCGTCGATCTCCTCGTCCCCGATGATCAGCGGCGGCAGCAGCTTGATGATGTTCACGTTGTCGGCGGCCACCTGGGTCAGGATCCGGTGCCGATGGAACAGCGGGACCACGATGAGCTGGGAGAAGAACCCCTTGCGGGCCAGCTCGAGCATCTTGAAACGGGCGCGCCCGGACCGGGTGGTCGGCGGCCCGAACTCCAGGCCGACCATGAGTCCCATGCCGCGCACCTCGTGGAGCAGCTCGTACTTGTCGACCAGGGGAGCCAGCGCCGCAGTCAGCTGGTCCCCCCGTCGGCCCGCCCCGTCCACCAGGTCCTCGTCGTCGAGTACGTCGAGCGTCGCCAGTCCGGCCACCATGGCCAGCTGGTTGCGCGAGAAGGTCGACGAGTGGACGACCGCCCGCTCCATCGAGCTGTAGACGGCGTCGGACACCGCCGAGGTCATCAGCACGGCACCCACCGGCACGTAGCCACCAGACAGCGCCTTGGACAGCGTGATGATGTCCGGCTCGAGTCCCCAATGTTGGTGGCAGAGGAACCGGCCGGTGCGGCCGAGACCCGTCTGGACCTCGTCGATGACCAGCAGCGTCCCGAATTGGCGGCACAGCGCCTGGGCCTTGCGCCAATAGGCCTCGGGAGCCTGGTAGACGCCCTTGCCCTGGATGGGTTCGACGACGAGGGCCGCGACCGACCGGGAGCGCAGCTGGGCCTCGAGGGCCGCGATGTCGCCGAACGGCACCGGATCGCAACCGGGGAGCAGGGTGCCGAACCCGACGCGGAACTCCTTGCCGCCGTTGAGCGAGAGGGCGCCGTTGGTCAGGCCGTGGAAGGCGTGGTCGGCGTAGAGGATCCGGTCGCGCCCGGTGGTGCACCGCGCGAACTTGATGGCCACCTCGACGGACTCCGCCCCCGAGTTGGTGAACACCACCCGGCGGATGCCGGCGTGGGCCCGCTCGACCAGGGCCTGGCCCAGCAGGCCGGGCAGCAGGGCGCAGTCGAGTTGGGCCAGGTTCGCCAGGTCCGCGTCCAGGGCCTGACGGAGGGCGTCCTTGACCACCGGATGGCTCCGGCCCAGGGCGAACACCCCGAAGCCGGACAGGAAGTCGAGCGTGCGGCCACCCTCGTCGTCGTAGAGATAGGAACCCTCGCCCCGGACATAGGTGCGGTCGAAGCCGAGTGTCGTGAGAACTTTGGCCAGCTGGGGGTTGAGGTACTCCTCGTGGAGGGCGTACGCATCGCCTCGGTGGGCGTCCACCAGGGCGGCGAGGTCGAAGGGCACAGTCAGGCTCCCGTCAGGTCAGGTGGCTCCCAGCTGGGCCGGGCGGTGCATCCGCCGCGGACCGTCCAGCGTACCGGGACCGGTCGGCACCGGCACTCTGCCCGGATCGGCCGCCGCCGCCCGACCCGCTCGCGCCCCGTCCTGTTAGGGTCGGGTCCTCACGCCGGAGCGCGGGGGGACGACCCCCTCGGCGCTCCGCCCGGACCCACTCGGAGGTGGACGATGGCGCTCGGACCGGTCGAGGTTCTGGTCTGCAGTTTTCCCGGCAGCCAGTTCAACGGGGACATCATCCCCGAACTGGAGAAGCTCACGTCGAGTGGCACCATCACGGTCATCGACGGTGTGTTCGTCACCCGTGACCTGGCCGGCGACGTGACCTTCGTCGAGTTCGACCAGCTCGGCGAGAACCACGACGCGGCCCGCCTGGCCGGCCTCCTCCACCAGCTGGAGTCGCTCATCTCGGACGAGGACGTCCTGGAGCTCGCCGACGGACTGGCGCGGGGCGACTCCGAGGCGATCCTCGTCTTCGAGCACACCTGGGCCAAGCCCTTCCGCGACGCCATCGTGGAGTCCGGCGGCATCCTCACCGGTGAGATGCGGCTACCCGGTCTGGCCGTGGAGGAACTCCTCGACGAACTGGCCGCGCTGGACTGAACCGCACCCGACCCCGACCCCGAACAGCAACCGAACCACAGGAGACAGCAACGATGATGCGTCGCATGGGACGTCCCGGACTCGTGGGCACGATGGCCCGCACCGCCGTGATCGCCGGCACGGCCACGGCCGTGTCGGGCGGTGTCCGCAACCGCCAGGAGCAGAAGGCCGTGGCCGCCCAGCAGGCCCAGGCCGCCCCGCCGCCGCCGCCGCCCGCCGAGGCCGCACCCGCCGCCCCGGCGGCGGACGTCGACATCACCGGCGAGCTGACCAAACTGGCCGAGATGCGCAGTAACGGCATCCTCACCGACGAGGAGTTCGCCGCGGCCAAGGCCAAGCTGCTCGGCTGAGCACCGCTGGTCACGGGCGCACCGCCGCCCGGACGATCGACGCGACGATGCCCCGGGGTGCTCCCCGGGGCATCGTGCTGACCGGAGGGCCGGCGGGTGGCGTCAGACGTCGAAGGCGACGATCCCGCGGATGTTGGATCCGGCGGCCAGGTCGTCGTAGCCGTCCTGGACCTGGTCGAGGGTGTACTCCTGGGTGATCAGGTCGTCGATCTCGAGCATGCCGGCCTCGTAGAGGCGGAGCAGGTTGGGGATCTGGACCCGGGGGCTGACCGAACCGAACACGGTGCCCAGCAGCGCCTGGTTGAACATGGCGAAGTTGAACAGGTTGAGGTCGACCTCGTTCTGGTTGAACGGGGCGATGGCCGTCGTGACGACCCGCCCGTCCTTGGAGGCCAGCGCCATCGCCGGGGCGATGAGGTCGCCCGTGAGCACGCCCGGCGTCAGGATCACCACGTCGGCCATGCGGCCCTCGGTCAGCTCGGGCAGCAGCATGTTGGCCTCGAGGGTCGAGGCGGCCGTGTGGGTCGCCCCGATCTTCGTCGCCTTCTCCAGCTTGAAGGGCAGGGGGTCCACGGCGATGATCTGGCGGGCTCCGGCCAGTCGGGCGCCCTGGATGGCCCCGGATCCGACGCCACCGGCGCCGATGACCACCACGGTCTCGCCGGGGCGGACCTTGGCCCGGTCCACCGCGGAGCCGAACCCGGTGGAGATGCCGCAGCTGATCAGGGCGGCGGCCTTGAGGGACGCCCCGGGATCGATCTTCACCAACGACGCCTCGTTGACCACCATGTACTCGGAGAACGTCCCCAGCTGGGTCATGCGGTTCACGTTGGCCTCGCCCAGGTGGTGACGCCAGGTGTTGTCGCTCATCATCGGGCCGGCCAGGGTGTACATCCCCAGGTCGCACAGGTGCTGGCGGCCCGATGCGCACCAGAAGCAGGTGCCGCAGGCGGGGATGAAGGCGGCGGCGACGTGGTCACCGACGGCGACACCCTCCACGCCCTCACCCACCTCGACCACGATGCCGGCGCCCTCGTGGCCCCCGATGCACGGGAACATCGAGTCGACGCCGAAGAATGCCAGGGTGTCGGCGTCGACGCTGATGTCGCCGCTGCGCAGGTGCTCGTCCGAGTGGCACATGCCGGCGTAGGCCATCTGCACCTTCACCTCGTGGGCGTGCGGAGCGTCGATCTCCACCTCTTCGGTCTTCCACGGCTCGTGGAGCCCGGTACAGACTGCGGCACGGATCTTCATGTGGTCCTCCCCTCGGGACGGCGCCCCCTGCGCCGTGCGGTTACGGCACAGCATCGCGCCACCCGACGGGTCCCGTCGACCGCTGCGCCGCCACGGCGGGCGGCCCGAACCCGGGTCAGCCCTCGGGTGCCCCCGCGGCGAACCCCGTGGCGAGCAGGCGGAACGCCCGGTCCACGTCGGCCACGAGGTCGCCATCGTCCTCGCGGGCCCACGAGGCGAAGGCCGCCATGGCGGCCCCGAGCGCGGCCCGGGCCACCGTCTGGGGGGCGAGGTCGTCGGGCCTGCCGCCCAGCCTGGTGGCCGCGAAGGTGGCCACGACGTCGCACCACTCCTCGTAGCGCACGGCCGAATGGGCCACGAGGGTCGGGACCGTGCTGATCAGGACCATGCGGATCCGCAGCTCGTCGAGCTCGCCGGCCCCGAACCGGTTCGTGGCGATGACCGACCGCCGCAGCACGTCCATCATGGGTTCGTTCCCCGGGGCCTCGGCCAGGCGGGCACGCAGGCGTCCGAGTTCGGCGTCGAACTCGCCCCACACCACGTCGGGCTTCGACTCGAAGTACCGGAAGAACGTCCGCCTCGAGATCCCGACGGCCGTGGCGATCTCGTCCACCGTCGTGGCGTCGTAGCCCTGGCGGGCGAAGAGGTCGAGCGCCGCCCGGGCCACGTCCTGGCGCGACGTGGCCGCCGGTCGGCCCCGCGTCGCCTCGGGCGGACCGACTCCCCCGTCCGTCATCCGGCCTCCGGGATCATCACACTTCCATTTTGGCATCGAGTGCACTAAATTGCACCCACTGCCCTGTGCCCGAACCGGGCCGGCCGACCACCGGAGGTTCCATGACCGTCACCACGACCGAGGAGACCACCCTCGAGACCGCCGCCACCCCGGCCGTCCCCGCACCGACGGACACCGCCGCCACCGCCCCGGACGACCACCTGGTCGAGTCCGACCTGCTGGTCGAGGACGTGTCCATCGACGGGATGTGCGGCGTCTACTAGGCCGCCGCCGAACGTTCCGACCGGACACCGCAGACCCTGATGCCCCCCGTCACCCCGCCCACGGGCGCGCCGTTCGACGCGGCACGGCCGTACGCGCTCCACCCCCAGGTGGCGCTCCGTCCCGAATCGTTCGGGGCGCTCGCCTACCACTTCGGCACCCGACGGCTCTCCTTCCTGAAGAGTCGGACCCTGCTCGAGGTGGTCGAGTCGCTGGCCGACCAGCCGTCGGGGCTCGAGGCGTGCCGCGCCGCCGGCGTCGCTCCCGACGAGCTGGGGGCCTACGAGCACGCGCTCGCCACGTTGGCCGAGTCCGGCATGATCTGCGAACGGGTGGCGTGACCACCGTCGCCCCGGGGGCCGGGACCCGACTGGTCGACCGGTTCGAGCGGGGGCTGGACGCCCCGATCTGCCTCACGTGGGAGCTCACGTACGCCTGCAACCTGGCCTGCGTCCACTGCCTGTCCAGCTCCGGTCGACGCGATCCCCGTGAGCTGTCCACCGACGAGTGCAAGGCGCTCGTCGACGAGTTCGAGCGCATGCAGATCTTCTACGTCAACATCGGTGGGGGTGAGCCCACCATCCGATCCGACTTCTGGGAGCTCGTCGACTACGCCACCGAGCACCACGTCGGGGTGAAGTTCTCCACCAACGGGTCGCGCATCACCCCCGAGGTGGCGGCGCGCCTGGCCGCCTCCGACTACGTCGACGTCCAGATCTCACTCGACGGCGCCACCGCCGAGGTCAACGACGCCGTACGCGGACCGGGCTCGTTCGCCACCGCCGTCACGGCCATGGAACGGCTGGCCGCCGCCGGTTTCACCGGGTTCAAGCTCTCGGTGGTCGTGACCCGGCACAACGTCGGCCAGCTGGACGACTTCCTGGCCATCGCCGACCGCTACCGGGCCCAGCTGCGGCTGACCCGCCTGCGGCCGTCGGGTCGCGGTGCCGACGTGTGGGACGACCTCCACCCGACCGCCGACCAGCAGCGCCGGCTCTACGACTGGCTGGTCCTGCGGGGCGAGACCGTGCTGACCGGCGACTCCTTCTTCCACCTGGCCGGCTACGGCGACGCCCTCCCCGGTCTCAACCTCTGCGGTGCCGGTCGCGTGGTCTGCCTCGTCGACCCCGTGGGCGACGTCTACGCCTGCCCCTTCGCCATCCACGACGAGTTCCTGGCCGGCAACGTGCGCGACACGGGCGGGTTCGCCCGGGTATGGCGCGCGTCCGACCTCTTCCTCGAGCTGCGCGAGCCGCAGAGTGCGGGCGCCTGCGGGTCCTGCGGCCACTACGACGCCTGTCGGGGTGGGTGCATGGCGGCCAAATTCTTCACCGGGCTGCCCCTCGACGGCCCGGACCCCGAGTGCGTGCTCGGGCACGGCGAGCACGCCCTCGACGGCCGGGGGGGGATCGAGACCCCCCGACCCTCGCCCGACCACTCGTCCCGTCCGAGGAAGGTGCCCGTCGCCCTCGGTGCGTCCCGGGCCGGTGCCGCGCCCACCGCCGGAGACGGCCCGACGGCCGTGCCGGTGACCACGCCCGACCATCGACCCGACCGCAGCTGCGACGAGCACCCCCTGGCCGGTTTCGTGCCCGCCCCCGGCACGACCGTCCCGTGACCGGCCTCACCGGCCCCGTCGCTCTGGGGGTCCACACCGCACCGTCGCCGGTGCTGTTCGGCCCCCACGAGACGAACCTGGGTCGCGGTCGGGCGCTCAGCGAGCGTCACGTCGCCTACTACACCGCCCGCGCCGCGGGCGGTGCCGGGATCATCGTCACCGAGTCGGCCTCGGTCCACCCGTCCGACTGGCCCTACGAGCGGGCACCGCTGGCCTCGGACTGCGGTCCCGGATGGACGTCGGTGGCCGAGGCCTGTCATCCCTTCGGCACCCTCGTGCTGGCCGGACTCGGTCACACCGGGAGCCAGGGCTCGAGTGCGTACTCGCAGTCCGTGCTGTGGGCCCCCTCGCCGGTCGCCGATGTGGCCAGCCGGGAGATGCCCATGAGCATGGGGGCACCCGAGATCGCCGCGCTCGTCCGGGGATTCGCCACCGCGGCCCGGGCCGCCGTGGCCGCCGGGCTCGACGGGGTCGAGCTCGATGCCGGGCCGTTGTCGCTGCTGCGCCAGTTCCACTCGGGGCTCACCAACCAACGCGACGACACCTACGGCCACGACCGCCTGGCCCTGACCCGGGAGGTGCTCGAGGCCGTGCGGGCGACCGTCGGCCCCGACCGGATCGTGGGCCTCCGGCTGTCGTGCGACGAACTCGCCCCCTGGGCCGGCGTGACGCCCGAGCATGCCGCCGACCAGGTGGGCGCCCTGGCCGACCGGATCGACCTGCTCGTCGTCGTCCGGGGCGGCCCCTACTCGTCGACCGCCTACCGGCCCGATGCCCACACGCCGGCCGGCGTGAACCTCGACCTGTGCGCCGCCATGCGGCGGGCGGCCGCCGGGCGGGTGCCGGTGGTCCTCCAGGGCAGCGTGGTCGACGTCGCCATGGCCGAGGCCGCACTGGCGGACGGGACGGCGGACCTGGTCGAGATGACCCGGGCCCAGATCGCCGATCCGGAGCTGGTGACCAAGGTGCGCGCCGGCCGCGCCACCGAGGTGCGGCCCTGCGTCCTGTGCAATCAGGCCTGCCGGGTCCGCGACAACCGGAATCCGCTGGTCAGCTGCATCGGCGAGCCGCGCTCGGGACACGAGTCGACCGAGCCCGATCCCCTCGCGTCGACGGCCCCCGACGCCACCGACGCCACCGAGGCCGCACCCGGTCGGGCGCTGGTGGTCGGCGGCGGTGTCGCCGGACTGGAGTGCGCACGGGTGTTGGCCGGGCGCGGCCACCGCGTCCGGCTGGTCGAGCGGGCGGACCGGACCGGCGGGGCCCTGCGCGGGGCCGCCGTCGGGCCGGGGCGCGAGCGACTGGCGACGCTGGCCGACTGGCTGGCCGCCGAGTGCGCCCGGTTGGGGGTCGAGATCGCCACCCGGACCGAGGGCACCGCCGAGGACCTGGACGCCGCCCGGCGCGAGGGCACGGCGGTGGTCCTCGCCACCGGGGGCCGTGCTGCACCCCCGCCCTACCCGAGCGACGGGTCCGTGCCGGTCGTCGATGCCGCCGATGCGCTGGCCCGGGGCGTCGACGCCCTGCCGGTCGGACCGGTGGTGGTCCACGACACGGTGGGCGGCCCGGTCGCCGTCGGCGTGGCCGAATGGCTGGCGGCCTCCGGTCGCCCGGTGGCGTTCGTCACGGCCGACCAGATCGCCGGCACGCTGCTCTCGCTGACCGGCGACCTGGCCGATGCCAACACCCGGCTCCAGCGGGCCGGGGTGCAGCGCGAACTGCGGGCGGTGCTCCGCCGCGTCGAGGACGGCCGGGTCCACCTGGAGGACGTCTGGACGGGTGAGGCCCGGACCCGGGACGCCGCCGTCGTCGTCGACTGCGGCCACCGGCTTCCCGCCGAGGACCTCTACCTCGAGCGGCCCGGGACGCTGCGGGCCGGCGACTGCGTCGCGCCCCGCACCGTCCTCGACGCCGTGATCGAGGGGCGTCGCCGGGCCCTCGAGATCTGCGGGGTGCTGCCCACCGGACGCATCCCCCTGACCACAGGAGCCAACCCATGAGCGAGACCACCACCCCGGACGGCGCCGAGGCCACCCCGGACGGAGGAGAGGTCAGGTCGGGACGGGTGGCCGGCAAGGTGGCGCTCGTCACCGGTGCCGCCCGCGGCCAGGGGCGGAGCCATGCGGTGCGCCTGGCCGCCGAAGGGGCCGACGTGATCGCCGTCGACGTCTGCGGGCCGGTGGCCGACATCGCCTACGACACGGCGACCCCCGACGACCTGGCCACGACGGCACGCCTCGTGACCGAGGCCGGCGGGCGGGTGGTGAGCCACGCCGTCGACGTGCGTGACGCCACCGGCCTGGCCGCCGCGGTGGCCGACGGCGTGGCCCACCTCGGTCGGCTCGACATCGCCGTGGCCAATGCGGGGGTGTGCTCGATCCAACGGTGGGACGAGGTCACCCCCGAGCTGTGGGACACCGTGATCGGCATCAACCTGACCGGGGTCTGGAACACCTGCCTGGCCTCCATCCCCCACCTCCTCGAGGCCGGCGGTGGGTCCCTGGTCCTGGTGAGCTCCGCCGCCGGGCTGAAGGGCCAACCGTTCCTCACGCCCTACGTGGCGTCGAAGCACGGGATCGTGGGGCTCATGCGCAGCCTGTCCAACGAACTGGCTTCGCACCGCATCCGGGTCAACTCACTGCACCCGACCGGGGTCGACACCCCGATGCTGGTCGGGATGGTCGGCCTCACCGACGTGCTCGAGACCAGTCCCGACCTGCGCCCGCTCTTCGACAACGCACTCCCCGTGGACCTGCTCCGGCCCGAGGACGTCTCGGACGCCCTGCTCTTCCTCGCCTCCGACGAGGCCCGCTACGTGACCGGCCACACCATGACCGTCGACGCCGGGACGACGTCGCGGTGAGTTCGGGCGGCCGGTACCGGCACCTGTTCAGCCCCCTGCGGTTGGGACCCGTCACCGTGGCCAACCGTGTCGTCTTCTCGGCCCACCTGACCAACTACGCCACCGCCGGACTGCCCACCGAGCAGCACGCGGCCTACTACGCGGCCCGCGCCGCCGGCGGTGCCGGACTCATCATCACCGAGGAGCACTCGACACACCCCACCGACTGGCCCTACGAGAAGCTCATCCACGGATTCCACCCCGAGGTCGTCGACGGCTACCGCCGGATCACCGAGGCCGTGCACGCCCACGGGGTGCCGATCTTCGCCCAGATCAACCACAACGGTGGCCAGGCCTCCTCGATGTACTCCCGCCTGCCCGTCTGGGCCCCGAGCCCGGTCCCCGACCCGCTCTTCCGCGAGGTGCCCAAGGCCGTCGAGACCCACGAGATCGCCGAGATCATCGACGGATACGCCACCGTGGCCGCCCACTGCACGGCCGGCGGGTTCGACGGGATCGAACTGCAGTGCTCCCACTCGTCGATCGTCCGCGGCTTCCTCTCCCCCGCCACCAACCGGCGCACCGACGCCTACGGCGGGTCACTGGCCGACCGGGCCCGCCTCCTGCTCGAGATCGTCGACGCCGTGCGGTCGACCATCGGTGCCGACCGGGCCCTCGGCGTGCGCCTCTGCGGGGACGAGCTGATCGAGGGGGGCACCGGCATCGAGGACGCCGTCGAGGTGGCCCGGATGGTCGAGGCCACCGGCCAGGTGGACTACATCAACACCTCGATCGGCGTGGCGACGGCAACCCTGTACATGATCGAGGCGAGCATGCAGGTCCCACCCGGCTACGCGCTGTTCATCCCCAGCGCCATCCGGGACGCCGTCGACTTGCCCGTGGTGGGGGTCGGGCGCTTCAAGGACCCGCTGCAGGCCGACCGGGCGCTGGAGGACGGCGTGTGCGACCTGGTGGGCGTGGTGCGCGGCCAGATCGCCGACCCGGACTTCGCCGCCAAGGCGCGGTCGGGCCACGCTACCGACATCCGGACCTGTCTCTCGTGCAATCAGGAGTGCGTGGGCCGCATGGGCCTCAACCGGTGGTTGGGCTGCATCGAGAACCCGCGGACAGGCCGCGAGTCGGCCATCGTGCCCCATCCCCGCCGCCGGCGGAAGGTCGTGGTCGTGGGTGGCGGTCCGGGGGGCCTCCAGGCGGCGGTGACCGCGGCCGGACGTGGCCACTCGGTGGTGCTGTTCGAGCGCAACGAGCGGCTCGGCGGCCAGGTCCACGTGGCGGCGGGTGTGCCCAGTCGCGCCGAGTTCTTCGACATCGCCCGCAACCTGATCGTGGCGGCCAGGCGCGAGGGCGTCACGCTCCGCACGGGCGTCGAGGCCTCCCCCGAGGTGATCCGGGGCGAGTCGCCCGACGTGGTGATCCTCGCCACCGGAGCGGTGCCCTCCCGGCCCTGGTGGGCAGGGGACGAGGAGCGGGTGGTCGACGTGCGCGACGTGCTGGAGGGTCGGGTCCACCCCGGGGGCCGGGTCGTCATCGTCGACGAGCTCGGCTTCCACCAGGCCACCTCCACGGCCGAGCTCCTGGCCGACCGGGGCTGCGCCGTCGAGATCGTGACCAACGGCATGGTCGTGGGCCAGGATCTGGGCATCACCCTCGATCTGGAGATGTGGAACGTGAAGGCCCACCACCTCGGGATCGGCCAGAGCGTCGACCTGGTGCCCATGGGCGTGTCCCGGGCCGACGACGGGTCCGGCCCCCCTCTGGCGCTGCAGCTCCAGCACCATCCGACCGGCACCGACGTCGAGCGCCGCTGCGACTGGGTGGTGTGCTCGGTCCACCAGCGCCCCGACGACGCGCTGTGGCGGGCGCTCGACGGCGCACCGTTCGACGTCCACCGCGTCGGCGACTGCCTGGCCCCCCGCCGGGCCCACGCCGCCGTCATCGAGGGTGACCGGGTGGCGGTGTCGCTGTGACCGTCGCCGTGGTCGTGGTGCGCGACGGGAGGCTACCGGTCGGGGCACCCGAGGTGACCTCCGAGGCCGGCGGCCACGTGGTCGTGGTCGGCTCCCGGGCGGAGGAGGCGCTGCGGTCGCTGACCGGTGTCACCCGGGGACGGTGGGCCGAGACCGGTCCGGGCCTGCGCCCCCGGGCCCTGGCCGCGGCCCTCGGACCGGTCCTGGTCGACGAGCCCCTGGTCGTGCTCCCCGCCTCACCCGACGGGCGGGACCTGGCGCCCCGCTTGGCCGCGGTGCTGGGCCGGCCGCTGCTGGCCCGCGCCGTGTCCGCCGGCTGCGACGACGGTGCGGTGCGGGCCGAGCTGACCCGGATCGACGACCAGGTGCTGGTGCCCGTCGAGGTCGCGGGGTCCGCCGTCGTCACCCTCGCCGTGGGCGGCCGCCACGTCCCCCACACCGGTCCGGACGAGGCCTCACCCGGTGCCGCACCCGAGGAGCTGTCCCTGGTGCTCGATCCGGACCCGGCGGGTGACCCCGAACTGGTGGAGCTGCTCGAGCCCGACCTGCAGACCATGGACCTCGCCGACGCCACCCGGGTGGTGGCCGGCGGCGCCGGCCTGGTCGCCGGCCTCGACGACCGGCACGCCACGGGGACCTTCGACCTCCTCACCACGGTGGCGGCCGCCCTCGGTGCTTCGGCCGGGGCCACCCGGGTGGCCACCGATGCCGGGTGGACCGGCTACGACCGCCAGATCGGGACGACCGGGGTCACCGTGGACCCGGACCTGTACCTGGCGCTCGGCATCTCCGGGGCGGCGCAGCACACCGGCGGGCTCGGGTCGCCCCGGCACGTGGTCAGCGTCAACACGGACGCCTCGTGCCCCATGACCGCCATGGCCGATCTCGGCCTGGTGACCGACGCCGGCGCGCTGCTGGTCGAACTGGCCCGGCGGTTCGGCGTCCCGACGGGACCGTCGGGCGGGACGGGTGGCGACGGTGCCTGAGTCCCCCGAGTTCGACGCCGTCGTGGTGGGGGCGGGTCCGGCCGGATCGTCGGCGGCCCTGGCGCTGGCCCGGGCCGGCCGATCCGTCGTGCTCGTCGAGCGGGGACCCTTCCCGGGATCGAAGAACGTCTACGGCGGCGTCGTGTACGGACGGGTCCTCGACGACCTGGTCCCCCGCTGGTGGGAGGAGGTCCCGGTCGAGCGGTGGGTCGTGCGACGGTCCACCATGATGATGACCGGGACCCAGTCGCTCTCGATCGACTACCGCACCGACGCCTGGGGAACCGCCCCCTACAACGGGATGACCACCAAGCGCAGCCTGTTCGACGCCTGGCTCGCCGGGAAGGCGACCGATGCCGGAGCCCGACTGGTCACGTCGACGGTGGCCACCGGCGCGGTGCACGACGGATCGGGACGGGTGGTGGGCGTGCGCACCGACCGCGACGGGGCCGAGCTCCACGCCCCCGTGGTCATCGCCTGCGACGGCGTGAACTCGTTCCTCGCCAAGGAGGCCGGGCTCCTGCCCCGGGCCGAGGCCTCCCATCACACGCTGGGGGTCAAGGAGGTGCTCGACCTCCCACCGGGGGCGATCAACGAGCGCTTCGCCGTCCAGGACCACGAGGGTGTCGACATCGAGATCCTCGGGTGCACGAGGGACGTACCCGGTGGCGGCTTCCTCTACACGAACGCCGACTCGGTGAGCATCGGGGTCGTCCTGTCGCTCCCCCAGCTGGCCGCCACCGGCGTGCGTCCCGAGGAGCTGGTGGCCGACCTCAAGGCCCATCCGTCCATCGCCCCGTTGCTGCGCGGATCGACGCTGCGCGAGTACGCGGCGCACCTCATCCCCGAGGGCGGCTACGACACCATGCCGGCCCTGGCCGCCGACGGGCTGCTCATCGCCGGCGACGCCGGGGCCATGACCCTGGCCGCGGGCATCTGGCTCGAGGGCGTCAACTTCGCCATCGGTTCGGGGTACGCGGCGGGCCGGGCCGCCGACCGGGCTCTGGCCTCCGGCGACGCGTCGGCCGAGGGCCTGGCGTCCTACCGGGCCGACCTCGAGGGACAGTTCGTACTGGCCGACCACAAGCGCCTCCGCAAGGCCCCGGCGCTCGTGCTGTCCGAGCGGGTCCAGCAGCGCTACCCCGGGCTGATCTGCGACCTGGTGGAAGGGATGTTCACCGTGACCAATCCGACCCCGAAGGCCGGGGGCCTGCGGGTGACCCGACGGGCGGCCGCGCGCCACGGCGTCAGCCTGCGTCAGCTGGCCGGCGACACCGTGCGCGGCCTGAGGATCTTCGGGTGAGCGCGCCCCCCGCCGGCCGTCGTCCCTGGGACGGCATCTCGTTCGCCGAGCGCATGGCCACGGTCGACTTCCGGGTGGCGGCCCGGGCCCACATCTCCGTCGACGCCGACGTCTGCCGCTCGTGCACCACCAAGGCGTGCGTGAGTGCGTGCCCGGCGAACCTGTTCGTCCCGACCTCCGACGGGGGCATCCTCTTCAACTACGAGGAGTGCTTCGAGTGCGGTACCTGCTACATGGTCTGCAACTCGGAGGGCGCCCTCACCTGGACCTACCCCGACGGCGGCCACGGCGTCGTCTTCCACCACGGATGAGCGGTCCGAACGGTTCCGTCGTCGGGGCCGGGCCGCTGATCGTCGTCTGCCTGCGCATCAACGATCTCCGTCCCCTCGTCGACCCGCTCGACGGCGCGGTCACCCGGGACCCGCTCGGGGTGGGCCTCACCCCGGCCGATGCGGCGGCCCTCGAGCACGCCCTGCGCCTCGTCGACGGAGGCGGCGGTCGGGTGGTGGCCGTCTCGGTCGGACCACCGTCCGTCGAGCCGGTGCTCCGCGACGTGGCCGGCCTCGGGGTGGACGTGGTGCGGGTGCCGGCCGACTGGGAGGGTGACGGGCACCGCTACGTCGCCGAGCTGGCCGAGGACGAGCGCCGCCTGGCCCGGACCATCGCGGCGGCCGTCCGTCCCTTCGGGAACCCCGATGTCGTGCTGTGCGGTGACCGCTCGACCGACCGCGGCACCGGGGCGCTGCCCGCCTACCTGGCCGACGAGCTCGGTGCATCCCAGGCCCTCGGGCTGGTCGCCCTGGCGGCGGAGGCCACCGGGACCCTCCTGGTCGAGCGGCGCCTGGACGGAGGGTGGCGCGAGCGGTTGCGTGTCCGGCTGCCGGCCGTCTGCTCGGTGGAGGGCGCCGGGGTGCGCCTCCGTCGGGCGTCCCTGGCCGGCGCCCTGGCCGTCGGCCGGGCACCGACCCCGGTCGACCGGTCCCTCGCCGTGGCGGAGGGCACGGGGAGCGACCCCGGGACCCCGGCGTCCCACATCGGGCCGACACGGCCCTTCACCCCGCGCACCCGACTCGTTCCTGCACCCGAGGGTGACAGCCCCCGCCTGCGCCTGCTGGCGCTGACCGGGGCGCTCGTGGCCCATGAGCCACCGGTCGTGGTGCACCCGTCCGACGCCGCCGAGGCGGCCGACGTGCTGTTGGCGTTCCTCGCCCGCCACGGCTACCTCGAGGCGGGACCCGCCGGCGAGGCGGGACCCGCCGGCGACGCGGACAACGCCGGGGCGCGCCTCGCGGCCGGAGGTGGAACGTGAACCGCCTGGCCGGGTCCGCGTGGCCGGATCTGGACCGGCTGGCGACCTCGGGAGCGGTGCTGGTGATCCCGGTCGGGGCCACCGAGCAGCACGGGCCCCACCTGCCCGTGACCACCGACACCGACATCGCCGTCGCCGTCGTGGAGGCGGCCGCCGCGCTCGATCCACGGCTGGTGGTCGCCCCGGCCGTGGCGTACGGCTCGAGCGGCGAGCACGACGGCTTCACCGGCACCCTCTCCATCGGCCGGGACGTCACCGAGGAGCTCCTGGTGGAGCTCGCCCGGTCGGCGTCCCGCGACTTCGGTCGGGTCGTACTGGCCTGCACCCACGGGGGCAACGCCGCCCCGCTGGCCGGGGCCCTCGACCGCCTGGCCGCCGAGGGGCGCCCGGTCACCGGTTGGTGGCCCCGCTGGTCCGGGGACCTCCATGCCGGTCGGACCGAGACGTCGCTCATGTTGGCCATCGACCCCGGACGCGTCCGGACCGGTCGGGCGAGCGCGGGCGACACCCGGTCGTACGCGGAGCTCCTCCCCCTGCTCGAAGCGGGAGGGGTCCGGTCGGTCAGCCCCTCGGGCGTGCTCGGTGACCCGGCCGGCGCCGGCGCCGACGAAGGGCGTCGACTGATCCGCGCCGCCGCCGCCGATCTGGTGGCCGTGGTCGCCGAGTTGGCGGACCACCCGGCCGGGGGACACGCGTCCGGAGTGCACGGGGCGGGAGTGCACGCATCGGGAGTGGACGGGGCGGAGAGCGGGGTCGTGCGATGACCGACGGGTCGGATGTCCGGGTGGCCGTCGTGACGGGGGCCGGCCGGGGGATCGGCGCAGCCACCGTGATCGGCCTGGCCCGGGCCGGATGGTCGGTGGTGGCCGTGGACCGGTGCGCGGACGACCCCCGGGTCCCCTACCCGCTCGCCACCCGGGCCGAGCTCGACGCCGTCGTGGCCCGGGCCGACTCGGTGCGCGGGCAGGCGCGGCCCGGGGGCGTGGTGGGCCACGTCGCCGACACCACGGACGAGGCGGCACTCGGTGCGGCCGTGGACCGGGCCACGGAGCACTTCGGCGGCCTCGACGCCATGGTGGCGGTGGCCGGGGTGATCGCCGGCGGGGTCCCACTGTGGGAGCTTCCCGCCGACCAGTTGTCCGCCCTGCTCGACGTCGACCTCTACGGGCCCATCGCCGCCGCGCGGGTGGGCATCCCGGCCCTCCTGGCCCGACCGGCCCCGCGCCAGGGTCGCTACCTGGCCGTGGCTTCGGCCGCCGCGCTGCGGGGCCTGCCCCTGCTGTCCGCGTACGGGGCGGCCAAGGCCGGCGTGGCCGGACTGGTCCGGGGACTGGCGGCCGAGTTGGCGGGCACCGGCGTGACGGCCAACGCGGTGTGCCCGGGCTCCACCGACACCGCCATGCTGGCCGAGAGCGCCCGCCTCTACGACCTGGCGGGGCCCGACACCTTCACGGCCCAACAGGCGGTCGGTCGCCTGTTGTCGCCCGAGGAGGTGGCGGACGCCCTCGTCTGGCTCGCCGATGCCGCCCGGGGGGCGGTGACCGGGGCGGTGCTTCCGGTCGACGGCGGGTTGACACTGTGAGCCCGGAGTCGAGCCGACCGCACGACCGCTGATGCCGGCGCTGCCGGACGGGTTCGGGCTGGCCCTCGACCCCGCCCTCCACCGCTACCGGGACGGTACCGTCCTGGCCGGCGGACGACCCGGCCGGGTCGTCACGCTGACGTCCGACGGCGCCCGCTCGCTCGACGCGCTGGTGGCCGGTGGCCCGTCCGACCCCGCCACCCGGACCCTGGCGGGGCGCCTGGTGGCGGCCGGGATGGCCCACCCACGTCGACCGGTCGCCCACCCGGACTCCACCACCCCACCGACCGGGTCGGACGTCACCGTGGTCGTGCCGGTCCACGACCGCCTGCCTGCACTCGCCGACTGCCTCCGGTCCCTCGGGCGGTCCGTTCCGGTGGTCGTGGTGGACGACGGGTCCGCCGACCCCGGGGCCGTCGCCGACCTCTGCCGTCGCCACGGGGCCCGGGTGGTCCACCGACCCGTCAACGGCGGTCCGGGGGTGGCCCGCGGGTCGGCCGACGACCTGGTCGCGACCGGTCTGGTGGCCTACGTCGACAGCGACTGCACGGTCCCCGACGGCTGGCTCGACGATCTGCTGTGGCACTTCGCCGATCCCGGGGTCGCCGCCGTGGCCCCGCGCATCCGTCCGGCAGCTCCGTCATCCCACAGCAGGCGGCGATCGATCGACCGGTTCGGCCGGTCCCACTCGCCACTCGACCTCGGCCCCGACGAGGGCGAGGTCGGTCCGGATCGGGCCGTGCGCTACGTGCCGACCGCGGCGTTGGTGGTCCGGCGTGCGGCGCTGCACGCCGTGGGTGGGTTCGACCCCGGCCTGCGGGTGGGTGAGGACGTCGACCTCGTGTGGCGTCTGGTCGAGGCCGGTTGGCGCATCCGCTACGAGCCGGACGTCACCGTGTCCCACGTCGAGCCCGACCGCTGGCGTGACCTCCTGGGCCGCCGCCTCCGCTACGGCACCTCGGCCGCGCCCCTGGCCGTGCGCCACCCGGGACGGTTGGCCCCGGTGGAGCTCCGCCTGCGACCCGCGGCCGCGGCTGCGGCCCTGCTGGCCGGGCGGCCCGTGCTGGCCGGCGCCGTGGTGGCCGCCTCGGCCGTGCCGCTGGCCCGCACCGTGGCGCCACTCGGGATCCCCGCGTTCCAGGCCTGGCGGTGGGCGGGTGGCGCGGCGGGCTGGACGGTGATGGGACTGGGACGGGCGGCGACCATGCTGGCCGGTCCCGGCCTCGTGGGCCTGGCCGCCTCGGGGCGACGGGGGCGACGTGCGGCTGCCGCCCTGGTGCTCGTGCCGCCGATCGTCGACTGGGTCCGGCTCCGACCGGACCTCGACCTCCCCCGCTGGGTGCTGGCCTCGGTGGCCGACGACGTGGCCTACGGGGCCGGCGTGTGGATCGGGTCCTTCCGGGACCGCACCGCGGCTCCGCTCCTCCCCTCGGTGGTGGCGGTGCGGACGGATTCCTGAGGATCCCCGTCCGACCGGACGGCGGTTCAGGCGAGCGACCGGCGGACGATCTCCAGGTGCCGCTCCGCGTGGCTGCGCATGTCGGGCCCCCGGTCGACGCCTTCCCAGCACCACGTCGACGTGGCGGCACTGATCGAGATGCGGCACGTCCGCAGGAGGTCCTCGTCGACGTCGGCGGGATAGAGCCGAGCGACCTCCCCCTCGAGGTGGGCGAGGTCCCATTCGAAGGGGCCGAGCTCCACTGTCTCGAAGTCGATGAACACCGCTCCTCCGTCCATGACCAGGATGTTGAGTCGGTGCGGGGAGCCGTGGAGCACGTGGGGGGGCTCGCTCCTCGACGTCAGTGCGGCGATGCCGTCGAGGAGGGCCCGACGCAGAAGGGCCCGGTCGTCACCGGCGGGTCCACCGGGGAGCCCGAGATCGTCGAGACCGTCCAGAACGTCCACGGCCGACTCCAGGCGACCCCAGGACGGCGGGAACGTGGCGTGGTCGGGAACGGTCGCCAACCCGTCGTGCAGCCGATCGAGGGAGGCCGCCACCTGGGTGGCGGTCGCCGCTCGTCCTTCGGCCACGTAGGGCCAGAACGTGACCCGGTGGCCCGCCACCTCGACCGGCTGGACGATGCCGATCTCGATCGGCGGAACCACGGGGGCACCGACCGCGGCGAGGAACGTCGCCAGCTGGAGCTCCCGGGTGGAAGCATCCAGGTCCCGGGCGATCTTGGCGACGACGAGGCTCGGACGCATCCACGCGACGAGGTTGTTCGTGGAGCGGAGGCTGACGGGCACGCCGACCTCCAGGCCCCGACCCCGGACGACATTCGCCACCGCGGTGATGATGTCCACCGCCCCATCGTCGCATCCGGGGACGTCCCCGGGGCGCCCCGACCGCGGGGTGGGCGGGACACGGTCGGGACCGTTCGAGCACCCGACGCCCGCAATCGCAGGTGCCAGGACCCGCTCCATGCCGGGGAGCGGAGGAACCGGGCGATACTCACTCCCCGACCTGCGATTATCGGTTCCCATGATGCATGCCATCGTCCCACATCGTCGGGAGAATTACACTTTCCACGGGCTGTGGAAAACAAATGGAAAACTCGGCAGAATTCCCGTTGACGCATCTCGGCGGAATGTGAACAAAACACTTCGGCCGCAGCAGCGTCATTTGTCATGGTCGACACCGGGATCCCACGCGATGTTCAGATCAACAGGGCAGTTCAGCGGGCATGTTTGCGGAATCGACCCTACGGTCTGCCGGTGTCGCTATACTCTCCTGAACGCACTCCTGTTGATGCACCCGTATCATGTGAAGCCCGGCCCTCCCGGTGGTCCGTACAGGTCACCCATGGGTGCCGGACGAGCGATCCACACAGCATTCGGGTCGCCGGCATCACATCGCTGAGGCAGCGGTGCCGTTGCAGCTGAATCATCTGGCGATCCTTCGAGAAACGAGTGATGTCCCCACGACGCAATCCTGGGCATAACAACACCGGCCGCACACCCTGAGGCACCACGCCAGGTCGACGGAGCCTGCCCGCTCGTCGTCCGGGGACCGCATGCGATGGCCGTTGCCCGCCAACACCAATCAGAGGAAGGCGCCCCGTGCGCCCTACGAAGGGAGGTGCCATGCGGACCCGCATTGCACTCGTGGCGATCGTCCCGATCGTCTGCAGTACCGTCGCACTCCTGACCCTGGCTGCCACCGCGCCGCCGGCTCGGGATTCCATCCGACCGGCGCGTGCCGTCCCGACCCACGGGGCGGACCAGTTGACCTCGTTCGTCCGGGGTGGCCCGGCCAGGGCCGGTTCGGTCGGACACGTCACCCACACGGCCACGCTGCCCGACCTCCATCTGGCCACGGCACTCCTGACCGGACTCGCCGTCGGTCACCGTGAGGTCACACCGGTGGTCCCGCCACCCCCGCCACCCCCGCCGGCCGTCGTCGACACCGTCACCCCCTACCAGCGGGCGGCGTGGAGCCGAGTGGCCATGTGTGAGGAGGGGGGCAACTGGCAGACCGAGGGGTCCCGCTTCAGTGGAGGCCTCGGCATCACCCGAGCCAACTGGGTCATCTACGGCGGATTGCAGTACGCCCCGTCAGCGGGTGAGGCCACTCCCGACCAGCAGATCATGGTCGCCGAGCGGATCCAGTACTCGCCCCCGGACCAGTACGGCTGTTCCAGCTGGTAGCCACCGCCACGTCCCCACCCCGTCCTCTCGGGCAGGGTGGCCGACCCGTACCCAGGACCCGGTCGCACCTCGCCGACCGGGTCCTGGCGCGCCACGGTGCCGCCGGCTCGTGGCCGATCCTGGAGCGTCCCGTGCTCCGGCGATACTGGGGCCGTGACCGCTGAGGACCCACGGGGCGACGACGGGCGGAGGGTGCCGTCCGACGTGGGGGACGCCGTCCGGATGCTCCAGGAGGCGGAGGCCCTGGTCAACCTGCGTCGCTACCGCGAGGCGGGCGAACTGGCCCACCGGGCCGGTGGCCGCCTGCCCACGGATCCTGCGCCGTTGCTGATCGCCGCCCGGGCGGAGGTCGGATTCGGCGATCACGACGCCGCCGAGCGGGATGCCCGGCGGGCGGTGGAGCTCGCACCGGAGAACGCCTACTCCCACCGCGTCCTCGGGTGGGTCCGGCTGACCCGGTGCTCCGCCGAGCACTCACCGGTGCGCAAGCGGGCGATCGCCACCTCGGCGATCGCCCCGGCGCGAGAGGCGCTGCGCATCGACCCGCACAGCAGTGCCTCCCTCATCCTCCTGGCCGAGGCTGCGGCGTTCGCCGGGGACCAGGCGCTGGCCCTGCAGGCCTCCCTCGAGGCGATCGGCACCGCCCCGCTCAGCGCGGAGGCATGGATGGTGCGGAGCCAGGTCCTCCGGATCACCGGCTCCCTGTCGGCGGCGGAGGCCGCCGCCCGGGAGGCGCTGCGCCTCGACCCCCAGCACTACGCGGCCAGCAACGAACTGGGACTCGTCCTCGGCCGGCAGGGTCGGGCGGCGGACTCGCTGCGCCAGTTCGAGGCGACCGCGGCGCTCGATCCGGTCCGCCGGACGGCCCCGGCCAACCTGCTGCGGGCGGGTCGGTGGGTGTCCCTGGTCGTCTGCCTGCTCCTCGCGCTCCCGGTGATCCTCCTGTCCCCCTACGGCGTCCTGGTGGGGCTGGGTCTCTACGCGTTCGTCTGGAACGTCCCGGTGACCCGTCGCCACCTCGAAGCGTGGACGCTCGCCTATGTACGCTGGCGGGCACGACGGGGTGCTCCCGTCGATCCCGGGCCCCACGAGTAGGCGGATCCCGACCGTGGACGGACCGCCGTACACCGACCGGATCGGCGCGTGCCCCGGCCCCGCGACCGGACGCCCGGTCGACGGCATCCGGACGAGGGAGGTGGACGATGAGCGACAGTGACGACGCGTTGCTGGCGAGCCTGCTGTCCGCTGTCGACCACGCGCCGAGCGATGTGCCGCTGCGGCTCCACGTCGCCGAACTCCTCCTCCGGGGCGGCGATCCGGTGCGTGCGCTCGACCAGTGCGTGCAGGCCCTGCAGCACGCGCCGGGGGACCCCCGGGCGGTCGAACTCCTGGCCCGGGTGAGCGCCGTGCTCGGCGGCCCCGAGGTCGCGCGGGAGCCGGGCATCGGTGGCGACCCGACCGACGGGACCTTCGACTGGGCGGCGGCGGAACAGCAGCTCCGGGACGGCGGCCCGGCCAGCGGGCCGGAGCCGGGCGGGCGGGAGCCGGGCGGGCAGCCGGGCGGCCCGGGCGCACGCCTGATCACACTCGACGACGTCGGCGGCATGGAGGAGGTCAAGCAGGAGATCGTGGAGTCGTTCCTGCTGCCGATGGCCAATCCCGAACTGCGGGCCGCCTACGGGTCGGGCCTGCGGGGCGGTCTCCTCCTCTACGGTCCCCCCGGGTGCGGCAAGACCTATCTCGGTCGGGCCCTGGCCGGCGAGCTCGGGGCGAGCTTCACCTCGTTCTCACTGGCCGACCTGCTCGACTCGATGTTCGGGCAGAGCGAGCGCAACGTCCGGGACATCTTCGAGGTGGCGCGGGCCCACCCACCGTCGGTGCTCTTCTTCGACGAGGTCGACGCCCTCGGTCAGAAGCGCTCGAACCTGCGCTCCAACCCTGTCATGCGGGGAACGGTCAACCAGCTGCTGTCCGAGATGGACGGCTCCCAGTCCACCAACGAGGGCATCTTCGTGCTCGGGGCCTCCAACCAGCCCTGGGACGTCGATCCCGCACTCCGACGCCCCGGGCGCTTCGACCGGACGCTCTTCGTGCCGCCCCCGGACGCGCCGGCGCGCCGGACCATCCTCACGCTCCACCTGGCCGGGCGCCCGGTGGGTGATCTCGATCTGGACGGGCTGGCCAAGGCGACCGGCGACTTCTCCGGTGCCGACATCGGCCGCCTCTGCGAGGTGGCGACCCGGCGGGCCATCGCCGAGTCGGCCCGGACGGGCCGGATCCACCCCATCCAGACCTCCGACCTCAAGGCGGCCCTGCAGCAGGTCCGACCGACCACCCGCGAGTGGTTCTCGACGGCGCGCAACGTGGTGCAGTTCGCCAACCAGGACGGCACCTACGACGATCTGGCCGCGTACGTCAAGGCGCACAAGCTCTGAGGCCGCCACGGACCGGCCGCCCCGTGGACCGGCCGACCGGTCCCGGACCCCGGGGGGCCGTCAGCGCCCGGGGTGGCGGGCCTGGCGCGCCGCCCACAGCAGCGGGACCTGGAGGGGCATCCGCCCCCAGGCCACGGCCGCCGAGTCCATGGCTCCCTCGTGGCGGCCCGAGCCGGCGTCGAGCGCCATCTGCAGGTTGGCCGGCCACACCGCGAGCAGCACGGCCGTCGACGCCGGGGCCGCCCAGCGGGTGCGCCGCAGGAGTCCGACCGCGCAGACCAGCTCGGCGACGCCACTGGCGTAGATCAACGGGCGGTGGAGGCGCCCGGGGAGCAGCCTCGGCATCAGGGGATCGAAGAAGCTCGGGCGGACGAAGTGCAGGACGCCGGTCAAGGTGAACACACCGGCCAGACCGGTCGGAGCGGAGGTGCGGAGGCGGGTCATCACCGGATGCTAGGGGCAGCCGGTCCGGTGGTGCCGGGTGACAACGGGACCCGGGGCGGGCAGAATCACCGGATGCAGCCGCTCGCCGTCCACCATGTGTCGATCAACGTGCCCGACGTGGCCGCGGCCCTCGCCTTCTACACCGAGGTGCTGGGCGGTACGGAGCGGAGCGACCGGCCCGACTTCGCGTTCGGCGGCGCCTGGATCGACCTCGGTGCGAGCCAACTGCACCTCCTGGAGGCCGCCGCCCCGGCGGTGCTCGGCCAGCACTTCGCCGTCCGGGTGGCCGACCTCGACGCCGCCGTCGCCGAACTACGGGGACGCGGCGTGGAGGTCGGCGATCCCCGCCCGGTGGGACCGGGTCGCCAGACGTTCGTCGCCGACCCGGCCGGCAACACCGTGGAGCTCTACGAGCTGGTCGACGGGGCCGACGCCACCGGGTCCTGAATTGCCACACCGGAGGCCAGATGGCCTCCGGTGCTCATGACAACTGCGGGACAGGCCCCGACAGGAGTGAACTCAGATCTTGCGGACCTGGCTCGCCTGCAGGCCCTTCTGGCCCTGCTTGGTCTCGAACTCCACACGCTGGCCCTCCGCGAGGTCGCGGAAGCCCTCCATCTGGATCTCGGACTGATGGACGAAGAGGTCATCCCCGCCGCCGTCAGGCGTAATGAAACCAAAGCCCTTTTCGGCGTTGAACCACTTGACTGCACCTACACCCATAACTGAGTCTCCTTGAAATTCACGCACGAAAACGCGGGGATCCACTTCGAAGCCCTACCTACATCGACCCGCGTGATAGGGCCTATGTCCCACCTAGCCTAGGCGCAATGGGGACCCGGTGCTCGCCGGATCCCGATCGGGTGCCCGGGAGCGGGTTGCGGGGCGCTGGTACCGTCTCCGCCCATGCGCCCCCGTCGATCCGCCGTGGTCGCCCTCCTCGCCGTGCTGGTGGCGGCCGGTTGCTCCTCGGCGGGCACCTCGGCCCCGGGCACGTCGTCGACCGGCACCACCCCACCGACCGCGGCCCTGCCGGCGTTGGCTCCCCCGCCGGCGATCGCCTGGACCACGTGTCCCACCCACGCGGACCTGCAATGCGGCACCGTCCCGGTCCCGCTCGACTACGCGCACCCGTCGGCCGGCACGCTGTCCATCGCCGTCTCGCGGGCCGTCGCCACCGCGGGCGGGGGTGCGGACGCCAGGGTGCTGCTGGTCAACCCGGGTGGACCGGGCGAGAGCGGCAACCAGATCCTTCCCGACCAACTGGCCCTCTTCCCCCCTGCGGTGCGGGCGGCGGACGACATCGTCAGCTTCGACCCCCGGGGCACCGGGGCCAGTGCGCCGCTGCAGTGCGGGACCGTCCCCTCCGCCGTCACCTCCGCGTTGCCGGTCCCGGCGGGTCCGGGCCTCCCCCTCCCCGGTACCCCGGTCTTCGCCGGACTGGCCGCGGACTGCGCCACACGGCACCCGGCCCTGACCGCCGCCGTCGACACCGTGGCCACGGCCCGCGACATGGACCGGATCCGCCAGGCGCTCGGCGTGTCGACCATCGAGTACTACGGCCTTTCCTACGGAACCGTGCTCGGCACCGTGTACGCCGACCTCTTCCCCACCCGGGTCCGGGCCATGGTGCTCGACGGCGCCGTCGACCTCGACGCGCCGCTGACCACCCAGGCCGCCGAACAGGCCCCGGCGGCCGACCGCTCGCTGACCCATCTGTTCGCCACGTGCGCGGCCTCGTCCGACTGTCCGCTCGGACCCGATCCCGCCACCTTCTACGCACGGTTGGCCACCTCGCTCGCCGCCCACCCGCTGCCGGCACCGGGCCAGGGGGACACGGAACCGGTCACCATCGGTGATCTCGAGACGGCCGCGCTCCTCGCCGTGAGCGTCCCGCAGTCCACGGGACTGTTCGAGTCGGCGCTGGTCGACGCCTCCCACGGGGACGGATCGGGGCTGCGGAGCCTGGCCCTCAGCTTCGTCCTCGACATCGACGGCTCCCCCCTGGTCGACGCCCAGTGGGCCATCACCTGCAACGACACCGTCGACCACCCCGGACCGGTGGCGGCCGGCACCCTCGCCCGCGCCCTCGCCGCCCGCTACCCCCTGCTCGGCGGGTACGCCGTCACCTACAACCTCGGCGGCTGCGTACGGTGGCCCAACGGTCGCCAGCCGGTGTCCGACACCCACCCCACCCAGGCGCCGCCGGTGCTCGTGATCGGCAACACGGGCGACCCCAACACGCCCCTGATCGGGGCGAGGCACCTGGCCGCCCTCTTCCCCCACGCCAGCCAGCTGACCTGGGTGGGTTGGGGCCACACGTGGCTGCTCAGCGGGTCCGGCGACACCTGCGTGCAGGGCGACGTCTCGCGCTACCTGCTCGACGGTGTCCTTCCCCCGCCCGGGACCGTCTGCTCCTGAGCCGATCCCACCGGCACGGGGGCGAGACGGGACGGGGGCGGGACGGGACGGGGGCGGGACGGGACGGGGGCGGGACGGTCAGCGGTCGGCCGCCGTCCTCTCCAGGAGGAACGCCCGTCGCGGGCACTCGGCCGCCGCCCGGGTGGCCAGGTCGACCAGCTCGCGGTCGAGCGGTGTGCCGTCCACCACGGGGTAGCCCCATTCGTCCAGGGTGACCCGTTCGGGCAGCAGCTCGGCGCAGTAGCCGTAGGCGTCGCACGCCACCGGGTCCACCCGCACCCGCAGGGCCACCCGGGTGCGCACGGGCGCCGGCGCGCTCATGACGCACCACCCGACACGGCCGGAGCCGACGGGAACGGCAGCAGGCTCGGTGCGTGGCGTCCCTCGCAGGGGTCACCGGCCGCGTGGCGGGCGGCGTCGGCGGCGAACACCCCGAGGGCGGTGCGCACCATCCGGACCACGCCGTCCGGATGACGACAGGCCCCCCGACCGGCGATGGAGCGGGAGCGGTCCTCGATACGGGACAGCACCTCGGCGTCGGCCCGTCCGGCCGCCAGGAGCTCGAGGTCCTCGGCCACGGCGGGCAGGCCGAAGACGCACGGGCCGCACTGGCCGGCGCTCTCCCCGGCCATCCAGCGGGCCACCCGTGCCGTCTCGGCGATACCGCACGAGCCCACGGGCAGCGCCACCACGATGCCGACGCCCAGGGTGGCACCGACGCGGGACAGCGGACCGGGGGCCAGCGGCGTGTGGCCGAGGTCCGGCGCCAGCCATGCGCCGCCGTAGCCGCCGACCAGGTAGCCGGCCATGGGACCGAGGGGTCCGCACCGGCGCACCACCTCGTCGACCGGCGTGCCGAGTTCGACCTCCACCACCCCGGGGGTGGCGACCGCCCCGGACACGGTGACCAGGGTGGTACCCGGCGCGTCGGGGGATCCGAGCGAACGGAACCAGGCGGCACCGTGACGGGCGATGAGGGCCACCTGGGCCAGTGTCTCGGCGTTGTGGAGCAGTACCGGGCGGCGTCCCACGGTCAGGGGCACTGACTTGTCGACCCGGAGGACGGGACGGGCCTCACGGCCTTCGATCCAGGACACCAGTGCCGACTCCTCGCCGGTGACGTAGCGGGCCGGCGGGCGCTCGACCGAGAAGCGGGTCGGCGAGCCGTGGCCGGTGCGCTCGGCGACGGCCCGCAGCACCGCACGGGCCGAGTCGTCCCGGTCGTCGGCCACACACACCAGCACCGCACGGGCCCCGGACGCGGCGGCCACGAGTTCGGCACCGTCGAGGACCAGGTGCGGCGACCACGCCAGCAGGGCGCGGTCCTTGGCGCTGGCCGGCTCACCCTCCATGGCGTTGACCACCACCACGGGCCGCCGGTTCGTGCGGAGCACCGCATCCCACTTGGCGGCCGCGGGGAACCCACCGCCACCGCGACCGGCCAGCCCACTGGCCGCGACGTCCACCCGCAGGGCCTCGGCCCAGACCGGGTCGTCTCGGCGCGGGACGACGAGGGGTCCGTGGAGGGCCAGGTGATCGGCGAGGCCGGGATCCGTGGGCCCACCGGGGCCGGTGTGGAGCAGGCGTTCGACAGGCAGTCGGGTCGTGGTGGTCATCGCGCGTTCGGTTCGAGGGGTCGGGTGGGGGTCACCGGGTGGCTGGAGACGGACGTGGTGGAGACGGACGTGGTCGAGGCGGAGGTCGCGGCCGGACGGTGCCGGGCCGGGACGAACCGGGTGGAGGCCGCCAGTCGGTCGGCCTCGGCACGGGCCGTCCGTCGATCGGTGATCCGCCAGGTCAGTGCCCCGCCGACGGCGAGGGTGCACACGGCGGCGGTGGCCATCATCCACGGGCGGGCCGCATCGGTCCCCGATCCGAGAGCGTGGGCCATGGCCACGGGCCAGCACACGTAGGCCAACCAGTGGAGGCCCCGCCACAGCGAGGGGGCGATGCGCTGACGCAACGCGCTCGAGATGGCCACTGCGGCCAGGAGGTCGACGGCCACAGCCCCGAGACCGGTCCACACGGGTCGGAACGACGAGGTGAACGGCACGAACACCGAGACCAGTCCCACGTGCACGTAGCTGTCGAGGACCGAGGAGACGATGTGGATCCCGAGGAAGACGAGGGCCAGCATCGTGGCCCGCTTGTGCAGCTCGACCTGGGCGAACGCCGGCCAGCGCCGCGAGCGGGCTCGGGACGCCGACAGCAGCCCGAGCACGGTGGTCACGCTCAGCAGCACCAGCGCCACCACACCGGTGGCCCGGATCGCGTACCAGACCGCCTCGGTCACCGTCGTGGTGGTGGCGGCGATCATGTCGCCACCTCCGTCCGGGTGGTGTTGGCCACGCCGTGCCAGGGACCGACGGTGACCACGCGGCCGTCGGAGTGGACCAGACGGGCCGTCACCCCGTGGGCGATCAGGTTGCCGGGTGCGTCCTCGCCCCAGACCACGGCGGCGGTCGACCAGCCGTTGGCCTCGACGCAGGTCGTGCCGAGGGCCGAGACCAGCGCCCACGTGATGGGTGCGACCTCGCCGGTCCACGGGTCGATGATGTGGTGCACGGTGCGTCCGGCTCGGGTCCAGGTCCTCGCGGTCGTGCCCGACGACGCCAGGCCCCCGGCGTTCAGGGTCAGCACCTCGTCGGCCTCGGCCGGTGATGTCGAGGAGTGGGCGGCGATACCCACGCCCCAGCCGGCGGTCGGGGCGGGGCCGGCGACGGCCACATCGCCGCCGAGGTTGACCAGCACTCCGCAGCCGAGGGCCCCGGCGATCCGGGCCGCGGACCGGTCGGCGCCGAAGGCCTTGCCGATCGAACCGAGGTCGACGTGGACGCCGTCGGGCACGGTGGCGGTACGGCGGTCGGCATCGAGGCCGATGCGCCACCATCCCGGTGCGGGTGACGGCGTCACCGTCGCCAGGAGGTCACGGTGACCCAGGGCCTCGAAATCGCGGTCGTACCCCAGGTCGACGAGGGCGGACCCGATGGTCGGATCGACGATGCCGGCGGTACGGGCGGCCACGTCGCAGGTCGCACGGAGGGCGTCGAACAGCAGGGGGCTGACCCGGGTCGGCCGCCCTCCCCGGGCCTCGAGGCGCCGGAGTTCGGAGTCGGGCCGGAAGCGGCTGCAGGCCCGGTCGAGGGCCGCCAGGTCGTCGGTCAGGAGGATGAGGGCGGCATCGGCGGCGTCCGGGTCGGCGACCACGACGCTGGCGGTGGTCCCGATGGCCGTCGTCGACCGCACGGCCGGGTCCCGGTCCGCGGTCCGAGCGCTCATGACTGCCCCGACGTGGTGGTGACCGTAGGCGTGGTGGTGGTCGTGGTCGGCGACGTGGTGGCCGTGCCCGAGGATGCAGCGCCCGAGGTCGTCGCGCCCGAGGCGCCCGTCGTGGCGGTCGTCGGAGGTGACGTCGTTCCGGTCACGGCGGTCGATGCGTGGTGCGTGGACGCTCCGGCCACGACGACGCCCACACCCGTGGCGGCCACAGTGGCGGCCACGCCCATGGCGATGGTCGCCCGTCGGATCCGCACGAGGGCCTCGTCCCTCGAGCGGACCGCGTCGTTCCGGTGGCGGGGTGTGGGCGGGGGGACCATGTCTGCACCTTTCGTCGGGGATCGGGAACGTCGGTCGCTCCGTCTGACTGCAGCCATCCCACCCGACCGGTTGGAGAGCGGCCTGCGCACCACCTGTGCCGCGCCTGTGAATCGGTGGCGGTCGCCCGACTGCACGGTGGGGCGGTCGCCCGACGACCGGATGGCGCCCCCGGCCCCTCCCCGTCCCCTCCTCCGGCCCCCCTCCGGCCCCTGTCCGGCCCCTCCTCCGGCCCGGGACAGGTCTCACAGCCCACTCACAGGTGGATCACACCGTTGCTCCAGACAGCGGTGCGATGCTCGTGGGCAGAGGCGCGGCCGGGACCCCGATCCGGCCGGCGAGTCAGCACGGGGCGGTCGACCGTCCGAAGGAGCATCCGTGGAGCCCACCCGAAGCCAGCGCATCCTGGTCGTCGACGACGAGCCGTCGATCATCGACGCCGTCGCCACGTCACTCCGCTACGAGGGATTCGCCGTCACCCAGGCCGTGAACGGGCGCCAGGCGCTCTCCTCGGCCCAGGAGGACCCGCCCGATCTCATCGTCCTCGACGTCATGCTCCCCGATCTGGACGGCCTCGAGGTCACCCGGCGTCTACGCGAGGACGGCATCCAGGTGCCCATCCTCTTCCTGACCGCCCGCGATGCGGTGGAGGACAAGGTGACCGGGTTGACGGTCGGCGGTGACGACTACGTCACCAAGCCGTTCGCCCTGGCCGAGGTGGTCGCACGGGTCCACGCCATCCTCCGCCGGCTCGGGGCCGAGGACCAGGACACCGGGATCCTCACGTTCGCCGACATCACCCTGGACGAGAACGCCCACGAGGTGACGCGGGCCGGCCAGGAGATCCCCCTGACGGCGACCGAGTTCAACCTGCTGCGCTTCTTCATGCTGAATCCCCGCCACGTGCTGTCGAAGTCCCAGATCCTCGACCACGTGTGGCACTACGACTTCGGGGGCGACGGCAACGTGGTCGAGACCTACGTGAGCTACCTCCGCAAGAAACTCGAGGTGGCCGGTCCCTCGGTGATCCATACCGTGCGCCTCGTCGGCTACGCGCTCCGCGAGCCGGCCCAGGGCTGAGGATGTCGCTCCGCGCCCGGCTGCTCGTCGCCATCGGCGTGATCGCGCTGGTGGCCCTCGTCATCGCCAACATCGTCACCTACTCGGCGCTGCAGTCCTTCCTCTACCAACGGGTCGACCAGCAGCTGACGGCATCCCATCCCCGCTACGAGCAGGCGGTCAACTCCGGGCGCGGCTACCCGTGCTTCGGTGGGCCCGACGCCGCGCTGCCGGTTCCGCTCCCCGGCGCCAACGGAGGCGAAGGGGGCTCCTCCGCGGCGATCCAGACCCAGGCCGTCGAGGTGCGCACCGCGGCGGGTGCCCTCGTATCCGGAACGAGCTGCCCCGCCTACGTCGACGGCAAGGCGTTCACCCCGGTGATCTCCGGACCGATCACCGGGTTCTCGACGGCCTCGGACGGGACCCAGGCCGCCTTCTTCGACGCCACGTCGTCCCCCTCCGGAGGACCGACGCTGCGGGTGCGCGCCTCGACCCTGGACAACGGGGACATCCTGGTGCTGGCCCAGCCCCTGAACGACACCGAGAGCACCCTCAACCACCTACGGGTGATCGAGTTGATCGTGACGGCCGGTGCCGTCCTGCTCGCCCTCGTCGCCGGCTTCTGGTTGGTGCGCGTGGGACTCCGGCCCCTCCGCGACATGGAGGCGGCGGCCGAGTCGATCGCCGAGGGCAACCTCACCGAACGGGTCCCGGGGGAGAATGAGAACACGGAGGTCGGGCGCCTGGCCCGCACCCTCAACGTCATGCTGTCCCGCATCGAGTCCGCCTTCAGCGCACGGGTGGCCAGCGAGGAGCGGCTACGGGCGTCCGACGCCCGCCTGCGCCAGTTCGTCGGCGACGCCTCCCACGAGCTCCGCACACCGATCGCCGCCATCAGCGCCTACGCCGAACTGTTCGGTCGGGGGGCCTCCGAGCAGAAGGAGGACCTCGAGCGTCTGATGGTGGGCATCCAGTCCGAGACCGGACGCATGGAACACCTGGTCTCGGACCTCCTCCTCCTGGCCCGCCTCGACGAGGGCCGGCCCATGGAGATGTATCCGGTCGACCTGGTGGCGCTCTGCGCCGAGGCCGTCCAGACGTCGACCGCCGTGGGTCCGGGCTGGCCAGTGACCTTCACCGCCCCCCGACCGATCGAGGTCGTCGGCGACGCCCGCAGCCTGCGGCAGGTCATCGACAACTTCCTGGGCAACGTGCGGGCGCACACCCCCGAAGGCACCCGTGCCCGGGTCTCGGTCGAGCCCGACGGCACCGGCGCGGTGATCGTGGTGGCCGACGACGGCCCGGGCATGGCCCCCGACCAGGTGGCGCACGTGTTCGAGCGCTTCTACCGATCCGACCCGAGCCGGTCCCGGCTGCACGGTGGCGCCGGCCTGGGGCTGTCGATCGTGTCGGCCATCGTGGCCGCCCACGGGGGCACCGTCACCGCCGTGAGTGCCGTCGGTGCCGGCACGACCTTCACCGTCCGACTCCCGTCGGTACCGCCGGTGCCCTACACCACACCTCCTGCGCCACCGCCGGACGCCGGCTGACCGCACCGGGACACCGCGGCCGCATCCCGACGGCCCGGATTCCACAGGAACCCCACAGGTGGTTCCCACGGTGGGTCCAAGCGCCACCTCCATCGTGTGCGCATGGACGACACCGACCACCACCCAGTGGACGAGGACCCGCTCCGCCCGGTGCCCCAACTGGAGATCGTGATCCCGGTCTACAACGAGGCCCGGCAGCTGGCGTCCAGCGTCACCGCCCTGCGCACGTTCCTCGACTCGAGGTTCCCGCTGACCACCGTCGTGACCGTGGTCGACAACGCCAGCACCGACGACACCTGGTCGATCGCCTCGGGCCTGTCCGCCAGCCTGCCCGGGGTCGAGGCCATCCACCTCGACCGCAAGGGCCGGGGACGGGCGCTACGGGCCGCCTGGACCGCCAGCCGCTCACCGGTGGTCGCCTACATGGACGTCGACCTGGCCACCGGCCTCGAGGCCCTGCTCCCCCTGGTCGCCCCGCTGCTGACCGGGCACAGCGATGTCGCCATCGGCACCCGGCTGGCACCCGGAGCCCACGTCGTACGGGGCGCCCGCCGGGAGATCATCTCGCGCGGGTACAACCTGCTGCTCAGGACGGCGCTGTCCAACTCGTGCAGCGACGCCCAGTGCGGGTTCAAGGCCCTCCGCCGTGACGCGGTCGACGCCGTGCTGCCGCTGGTGGAGGACGAGGCCTGGTTCTTCGACACCGAGGTGCTCATCACCGCCCAGCGGCTCGGCCTCCGGATCCACGAGGTGCCGGTCGACTGGGTGGACGATCTCGACTCCCGGGTCGCGGTGGCCAACACCGCCTGGCTGGATCTGTGCGGGGTGGCGCGCCTGATGACCCCGACGTCGCGACGGCGGGCGGTCGATGCCCGGGCGGAACCGATGCCGGGCGTCGTCGCGACGACGGACACCGCACCCGCCCCCCCGGCGACCACGGCCGTCGGGGACCCCCAGGCACCCCGTCCCGACAGCGCCGTGTTCGCCGACGAGCTGCTGCGCTTCGCCGGCGTCGGCGTGGTCAGCACGCTGGCCTACGTGCTCCTCTTCGCGCTGCTCGAGTCGTGGATCGGTGCCTACGCCGCCAACGCCATGGCCATCGTCGGCTGCAGCCTCGGGAACACGGCCGCCCACCGGGGGATGTCCGGGACGATCCGCCACGGGCTGGGCCGACTCCACCGGGTGATCGTGGGTGCGTCACTACTCGGCGTGAGCCTGATCTTCACGACGGTGGCCCTCCTCCTCACCCGTTCGCTCGGGCTCGACGCCCTGGCCCCCGAACTCGTGGCCGTGACCGTGGCCAACGTCCTCGCCGCGGCCCTCCGCTTCGCCATCCTGCGCACCTGGGTCTTCCGACCCCGCTTCGGTGTCCTGACGGCACCCGCGTCGGGCGGGACCGCCGGCCCCGCTCCGGCGACCGCCACCGTTCCCACCCCTGTTCCGTCCACTCCCTCGTCCACCGGCGACCGACTCCCCCTGAGGACCCACCGATGACCGATGTCCAGATCCCCGACGAGCTCCCCCTCCCCCGGGGAGCGCACCCCGTCGTGCTCGATGCACCCGGTTGGGACGTGTACACCCCGGACACACCCACACCCACACCCACACCCACGGCGGTCGCCGGAGCCGCCGCGCCGGACCCCGACCGTCCCTCCCCCGGCAGATTCGGTCGGCTCGTCCGGGGGCGGCCCGACGACCCCGCCTGGGTGCGTCCGGCCCTCCTCACCCTCCTGGTCGGCACCGGCGTCCTCTACCTGTGGGGCCTCGGTGCCTCAGGATGGGGCAACAGCTTCTACTCCGCCGCCGTCCAGGCCGGCACCAAGAGCTGGAAGGCCTTCTTCTTCGGCTCCTTCGACTCGTCGAACTTCATCACCGTCGACAAGCCTCCGGCGTCGCTCTGGGTGATGGAGCTCTCTGCCCGCCTCTTCGGCGTCAACTCGTGGAGCATCCTCGTGCCCGAGGCCCTGGAGGGGGTGGCCACCGTCGGCCTGCTCTACGCCTGCGTCCGGCGCTGGTTCTCCCCCGGGGCGGCGCTGCTGTCCGGGGCCGTGCTGGCCATCACCCCGGTGGCCACGCTGATGTTCCGCTTCAACAACCCCGACGCCCTCTTGACCCTGCTGCTGACCGGCGCCGCCTACGCCACCATCCGTGCCCTCGAGGCCGGACGGACGCGGTGGTTGGTCCTGGCCGGCACCCTGGTGGGCTTCGGCTTCATCACCAAGATGCTGCAGGCCTTCATCCTGATGCCGGTGCTCGCCCTCGTCTACCTGTTCGCCGGGCCTCCCAAGCTCGGACGGAGGATCGTGCAGCTCGTCTGGACCGGTGTCGCCCTGGTGGTGGCCGGCGGCTGGTGGGTCGCCGTGGTCGAGCTGACCCCGGCCTCGGCCCGTCCCTACATCGGAGGCTCGACGGGCAACAGCCTGCTCAACCTCATCTTCGGCTACAACGGCATCGGCCGCCTCAGCGGGAGTGAGACGGGCAGCGTCGGCGGTGGCGCCACGGCGGGATCGATGTGGGGTCCGACGGGATGGGACCGCATGTTCACCAAGACCTTCGGCGGCCAGATCTCCTGGCTCGTCCCCGGTGCGCTGATCGGCCTCGTCGCCGTCCTGTGGCTGACCCGCCGGGCGGCACGCACCGACCGGACCCGTTCGGCCTTCCTGCTGTTCGGAGGCTGGTTGCTGCTCACCGGGCTGATCCTCAGCTTCGCCCAGGGCATCATCCACCCCTATTACACGATCGTCCTGGCCCCGGCCGTCGGCGCCCTCGTGGGCATGGGAGGCACCTACCTGTGGACCCGCCGGGTGGAGCTGGTCCCGCGGATCGCGCTCTGCCTCGCCATCGCCGCCAGCGCCGCCTGGTCGTTCGTCCTCCTCGACTGGACGCCGGGGTGGTACCCGGCGCTGCGGTGGGCCATCCTCGCCGCCGGCCTCGTGGCCGTGGTGGGCATCGCCCTGTCCCCCCGTGCCCGGGGTGTCCTGGCCGCCGGCATCGCCGGGCTCGGCATCGCCGCCGTCCTCGCCGGCCCGGCGGCCTATGCCGTCGACACCGCCTCGACCCCCCACTCGGGCTCCATCCCCTCGGCCGGTCCGTCCGTCCCGGGGGCCGGGTTCGGCCCGGGCGGCGGCTTCCCCGGTGGGGCCGGAGGGTTCCCCGGCGGGCGCACCGGACGGTTCCCCGGTGGGGCCGGAGGGTTCCCCGGAACCGCCGGAGGGTTCCCGGGTGGTGGTGTCGGTGGTCCGCCGACCGGGGCGGGCGGCTTGCCCCGCGGCTTCCCCGGCGGCCCCCCGACGGGCGGCGGCACGGCGACCGGGCCGTTCGGCGCCGGCCGGGCGTTCGGCGGGGCCGGTGGGGCCGGTGGTCTGCTGAACGCCTCGACCCCGGGCAAGCAGCTGACCGCGCTCCTCCGGGCCGACGCCGCGCGGTACACGTGGGTCGCCGCCATCACCGGCGCCAACTCCGCCGCGGGCTACCAGCTGGCTTCGGACGAGCCGGTGATGGCCATCGGCGGCTTCAACGGGACCGACCCGGCACCCACGCTGACCCAGTTCGAGAAGTACGTGGCCGAGGGCAGGATCCACTACTACCTCAGTGGTGGCGGCATGGGCTTCGGCCCCGGCGCCAACTCGACGACCTCGTACTCCTCGGCCATCGCCACGTGGGTCAAGGCCCACTACACGGCCAGGACGGTCGACGGGATCACCGTGTACGACCTGACCGCGGCCTCCAAGTGAGGCCCGGTCCGGTCGGGCCCGGTCCCGCAGGGAGTGGCGCGGCTACCGGGCGGCCCGGGTCATAGTGAAGAGGGGCGGCCCGCCCGGGCTCGGCGTCAACCGCTCGCTCTCCTCGAAGCCGAACCGCCGGTAGTAGGCGAGGTTCGCCTCCTTCTGGGTCTCGAGGTAGCAGGGCAGACCCTCGTCGTCGATGGACGCCAGGCCGGGCTCGAGCAGTGACGTCCCGATCCCCCGCCGCCACGCCATCGGGTCCGCCGCCAGCAGGCAGAGGTACCAGTGGTCCTCACGGGGACGCGACTTCTCCATGGCCAGGGTGTACCGCACACCCTCGACGACCGCCAGAGGCCGGGGGATGAGTGCGCGCAGTGCCCCGGCCATCTCGCGCGCCTGGGCCGCGGCGGGCAGGGGATACGTACCGGGCCGCTGCCAGACACAGATCCCCACCATGGTGCCGGCCTCGTCCCGTGCGCACGAGGCGACCGCCGTGTCCCCCAGCGCGGCCAGGTGGGCGCGCATGTAGAGGGCGAGCCCCCGCGCCCGCAGCATGGGCTCCGCCGAGAGGTGGACGAAGAACGGATCGTCGTAGAAGCTCCGGGCACCCAGGACGGCGGCCTCGTTGCGCAGGTCGCGGTCGAGGGTGATCGGACCGAAGGTGAAGGATGAGGAGGGCATGACGCGCACAGTAGCCCCGTAGACGATCCGATGGTCCGGGACTCCGGGACTCCGGGATCCCACGGGTGTCCGGTGGACCTTCCGCCCGCTTCCGCCCCCGCCGCCGCCGGGGGCGTCCACTACGATCGACACCGTGCCCCCCGCCCCCCTCAGCCAGACCCGCCACCTCGTGACCGAGCTCCCCGGCCCCCGCTCGCGGGCGCTGGACGCCCGCCGCACGGCCGCCGTCGCCTCCGGGGTGAGCTCCGTCTTCCCGCTCTACATCGACCGGGCCGAGGGGGCCATCCTCGTCGACGTCGACGGCAATTCGCTGATCGATCTCGGGTCGGGCATCGCCGTGGTCAGTGTGGGGCACGCCGCGCCCGCCGTGGTCGAGGCCATCCAGGACCAGATCGCCCGGTTCTCCCACACGTGCTTCATGGTGAGCCCCTACGAGCAGTACGTGGCGGTCTGCGAGGAGCTGAACGCCCGCACGCCCGGTGACCACGAGAAGCGGTCGGCGCTCTTCAACTCCGGAGCCGAGGCGGTCGAGAACGCCGTCAAGATCGCCCGCCACGTCACGGGTCGGGACGGGGTCGTCGTCTTCGACCACGCCTACCACGGACGCACCAACCTGACGATGGCGCTGACGGCCAAGAACATGCCGTACCGCCACCGGTTCGGACCCTTCGCCCCGGAGGTCTACCGGGTGCCGATGTCCTACCCGTACCGGGACCCGGAGGGCATGACCGGCGCCGAGGCCGCCGCCCGGGCCATCGAGCAGATCGAGCGCCAGGTCGGCGCGGCCAACGCCGGATGCGTGCTCATCGAGCCCGTCCAGGGCGAGGGCGGCTTCATCGTGCCGGCACCCGGCTTCCTGCCGGCCATCGCCGAGTGGTCCGCAGCGAACGACGTCCTGTTCATCGCCGACGAGATCCAGACCGGCTTCTGCCGGACCGGCACATGGTTCGCCTGCGAGCACGAAGGGGTGGTGCCCGACCTGATCACCACGGCCAAGGCCATGGCCGGCGGCATGCCCCTGGCCGCCGTGACCGGTCGGGCCGAGCTCATGGACGAGGTGCACGTCGGCGGACTGGGCGGCACCTACGGTGGCAACCCGGTCGCCTGCGTGGCCGCCCTCGCCTCGATCCAGACGATGGTCGACCACGACCTCGCCGGGGCCGCCACCAAGATCGGCGCCACCATCACCGACCGGTTCGGCGCCCTCCAGGCCTCCCACCCCGGGATCGGCGACGTGCGGGGACGTGGGGCGATGATGGCCATGGAGCTCGTGAAGCCCGGCACCGACCAGCCCGACCCCGACGCGGCCAAGCGCATCGTCGCGGCCTGCCACAAGGCGGGTGTCGTGACGCTGTCGTGCGGTAGCTACGGCAACGTGCTCCGGCTGCTCCCCCCGTTGGTGATCGAGCCATCACTGCTCGACGACGGGCTCGGGGTCCTCGCCGACGCCATCACCGCCGAGCTCTAGGGGCCCCGCCCCTCGGCGCAGCGGACCGCACGTCCGGCGGTCCGGCGGTCCGTCAGCCCGGCAGTTCCGGCCGCCGGTGGGCGCGCATCGAGTCCAGGCCGGCGTCGAGCAGGGTCAGTTCGTGGCCGGCGTCCTCGGTCAGCTCGCGGATCCGCTGGCTGCTGGCCTCACCGGCAGACGCCACCGCGGCCTGCTGGACGTCGTCGGCCGCATGCAGGACCTCGAGCACCTGATCGCCCACGTGAGCGGGCACCCGGGCCGCCGGGTCCACCCGCAGGACCTTGTCGATGTCGACGGCCGCCGACTGCAGACGACGGCACAGCGACGGGAGTTCCGCCGTCGGCCCACCGAGTTCGTCGGCGGCGCGCACGGCGGCGGTCGCCCGGTCCACGGCACGCCACATCTCCTTGCCCACCCGGGCCGAGGACCACTGGCGGAGTTCGGCCGACGTGACCACCCCGTCCGCGCGGTTCCAGCGGTTCGACGCGGCGGCGTCCCACACGGCGGTCGCACCGATCACGGCGCCGTGGGAGCGCAGGGCGTGCAGCTTGCGCCGCCCGTAGCGCCAGAGCAGGAACCCACCGGTCAGGACGAGCAGGCACGTGACCCCGGCGAGCAGTACGAAGCCCAGGAACAGCGATTCGAGGATCGACCCGGTCATGGTGGCCATCCTAGGACCGGGTCGCGCCGTCCGGACGTCGTCGCCCGGGCGGCCCGGGCGGGGTCCGGGCGCCCGCCGGGGCGCCGAGTGCGTCCCGCCCGCTCAGGGCGTCGGCCCGACCAGGAGGTCAGTCATCCGGTCCAGGACGCCGGCCGGCACACCCGCACCCAGCGCCCACTGCCTGGCCCCGCCGAACTCGGCCTGCAGCCGGTCGAGGAATGCCTCCATGGTGGCGGCCTCCACGCTGAACCGCGACGCCGGCACCCTGGCCATCCGCTCGGCGAACCCGGGGTCGGCGAGCCAGCGCTCCATGATGAGGCGGAGCCGCTCGGCGGTGATCACGTAGTCCGCCACGATGTCCCCGCGCCCGACACCCAGGATCTCGAGGACCAGTGCCGCCAGCACGCCGGTCCGGTCCTTGCCGGCCGCACAGTGGAAGACCAGCGGGTAGTGCTCGTCCCCACCCATCAGGGACAGCGCCTCCACCAGGGCGTCGCGCCCCACGTCCAGGTACCACAGGTACCGCTCGGCCAGGTCGTCACCGGCCGGGGCGGGAGCGGCCACGGCCTCCCCGTCCGCCGTGCCGTCGGGGGACCCGTCCCCGGCCACGCCCTCCTTCACCACCGCCAGGTGGTGGAAGACCACGTCCCCGGGTTCGAGGGGGCCGCGCCCGGTGCGGGCGACTTCACGCTCGGTACGCAGGTCGACGACGGTACGAAGGCCGAGCTCACCGAGGTGCACCACGTCCGCGGGCGTCAACTCGTGGAGGGCGTCGGCCCGGTAGAGCCGCCCCCAGCGGGTCGATCCTCCGTCGGCGACCGCATAGCCCCCGAGATCGCGGAAATTGAAGGATCCCACGAGGGGGACCAGGCGGGATCCGACGTCCATCCACCCATCTTGACCGACAGACGGTCGGGGGGTGTTCCGGACAGGTCCACCGATGAGAGAGAATGGGACTGCGATCCGTCGGACGGCCACCGGGACAGCCCGGTGCGGCCACCGCCTTCCCCCGGGCGGCCGGCGGTGCGCCAGAACGCAGACCGCCCCCGAACAGGAGTACCGACTCATGAAGTCCCTCGCCACCTGGTGCGTGCGCCACCGTCTCGTCGTGGTGCTGCTCTGGATCGCCGCACTCGTCGGCATGACCTTGCTCTCCCAGGGCGTCGGCACCGCCTACTCCAACGACTTCCAGCTGCCCCACACCGAGTCGACGCAGGCCCTCGACCTGTTGCAGGCCGCCGCCCCCCAGGCGTCCGGCGACACCGAGCGGATCGTGTTCCACTCGACCGACGGGACACCGGTCACCGATCCCCAGACCCAGGCCACCGTCGAGGCGATGCTGACCAAGATCAAGACGCTCCCCCACGTGTCGGCCGTCCAGAGCCCGTACTCGCCCCTCGGGTCCCACCAGATCAGCGCCGACAGGCGGACCGCGTTCGCCACCGTCACGTTCGACGTCCTGAGCAACGCCGTGAGCACCGCGGATGCAAAGACGTTCGTGAACACGGCGCTGACCGCCCAGGGGCCGCACCTCCAGGTGGCGGTGTCCGGTCAGATCGCCGAGCAGGCCGACCGCCAGTCCATCGGCGGTACCGGTCTCGGCATCCTCCTGGCGGCCGTCGTGCTGCTGCTGGTCTTCGGGTCGGTCTTCGCCATGGCCCTGCCCCTGCTGTCCGCCCTGGCGTCGCTCGGCACCGCCATCGGCGTCATCGGGCTGCTCAGCCACGTGATGAAGATGCCGGTCTTCTCGACCGAGCTGGTCCTGCTGATCGGTCTCGGCGTGGGGGTCGACTACGCCCTGTTCATCGTGACCCGGCACCGGCAGGGACTCATCGCCGGCAAGGACGTCGAGACCTCCATCGTCAATGCGGTGAACACGTCGGGCCGGGCCGTGCTGTTCGCCGGGATCATCGTCTGCATCGCCCTGCTCGGGATGTTCGCCCTCGGCGTGTCGTTCCTCTACGGACTGGCCACGGCGGCGGCCATCGGCGTGCTCTTCACCATGATCGCCGCGCTCACCCTGCTGCCCGCCCTGCTCGGCTTCATCGGCCCGAGGGTCCTCAGCCGGAAGCAGAAGAAGGACCTGGCCGTCAACGGACCCCGCATCGTGGGTGCCGGGACCAAGGGCTTCTGGCCCAACTGGGCCGACTTCATCCAGCGCCGCCCCGTCGTGCCCGCCATCATCGCCCTGATCATCGTGGCGATCGTGGCCACACCCTTCTTCAGCCTGCGGCTCGGCACCTCCGACCAGGGCAACGACCCGACCGGCACGACGACCCGCCAGGCCTACGACCTGCTGTCGGCGGGATTCGGTCCGGGCTTCAACGGGCCCCTGCTGCTGGTGGCCGACCAGAAGGGGCAGGTCGACACCCAGACACTCGACCGGCTGGCGGCCGAGGTGGCCCGCCAGCCGGGCGTCGCCACCGTGGTCCCGCCGATCGTCCTGCCGCCCCGCAACGGTGAGCAGGTGGCGCTGATCAACGTCTACCCGACGACGTCTCCGCAGGCGTCGGGCACCACGGACCTCATCAACCACCTGCGCCAGACCACGATCCCCTCGGTGACGGCCGGCACCGGGGTCACCGTCTACGTCGGCGGTACGACGGCCATCTTCGCCGACTTCGCCAAGGTGCTGACCAACAAGCTGCCCCTCTTCATCGGGCTGGTCGTGCTCCTGTCCTTCATCCTGCTGGCCATCGTGTTCCGCAGTCTCGTCATCCCGTTGACCGCGGCGATCATGAACCTGCTGTCCATCGGCGCGGCCTTCGGCATCATGGTGGCCGTGTTCCAATGGGGTTGGGGGAACTCCGTGATCCCGGTGGGCAACACCGGTCCGATCGACGCGTTCCTCCCGGTGATGATGTTCGCCATCCTCTTCGGGCTGTCCATGGACTACGAGGTGTTCCTCATCACCCGGATCCAGGAGGAGTACGCCAAGACCGGCGACAACAAGACCGCCGTACGCAACGGCCTGGCGGCCACGGGCAAGACCATCACCGCCGCCGCGCTGATCATGATCCTGGTGTTCGGCGCCTTCATCCTCGGTGGTATCCGGGTGATCAAGGAGTTCGGCCTCGGCCTGGCCGGCGGCATCCTGATCGACGCCTTCATCATCCGGATGGCGGTCGTGCCCTCGGTCATGATCCTGCTGGGCAAGGTCAACTGGTGGTTCCCCAAGTGGCTCGAGTGGCTGCCCCATGTCACGGTGGACCCGGACGAGCCCCCGGCCAGCGTCCCGCCGGCCCCGCCGGCCATCCAGGAGGAGCCGGTCCCCGTCTGAGGTCCCCGGGGCCGGGCCCCTGGGGCCGGGGCCCTGGGAAATCGACACGCCCCGGTGTAGGTTCGCGGGTGGAACACACCGCACGCCCAGGGGGATCGACCATGTCCGACTTCGTCATGACCATCGGGGGCGACTCGGCCCCCGCCGCCGACTCGTTCGGGGTGATCAACCCGGCCAACGGTGAGGTCTTCGCCCACGCCCCCGAGTGCACCCGGGACCAGCTCGACGCCGCCTTCGACTCGGCGGCCAAGGCTCAACGCGACTGGAAGCTCGACGAGGCGGCCCGGCGATCGACGCTGCTGGCCATGGCCGACGTGCTGCTCGGCGCGACCGGCGAGATCGCGCCGATCCTGACGGCCGAGCAGGGCAAGCCCCTCGCCGAGGCCAGCGTCGAAGTGTTCGCCTCGGCCATCTGGTGCCAGTACTTCGCCAACCTCGAGACGCCGCCCCAGGTGATCCAGGACGACGCCGACGCCCGCGTCGAGGTCGTGCGCCGACCGATCGGCGTCGTCGCCGGCATCACCCCGTGGAACTTCCCCCTGACCCTGGCCTTCTGGAAGATCGCCCCCGCCCTGCTGGCCGGCAACACCATGGTGCTCAAGCCGTCCCCGTTCACCCCGCTGGCCACCCTCAAGGTGGTCGAGCTCCTCCGGGACGTGGTCCCGCCCGGGGTCCTCAACGTGGTGAGCGGCGGTGACGAGCTGGGCGCGTGGATGACCGGACACCCGGTGCCCCGCAAGGTGAGCTTCACCGGGTCGATCGCCACCGGAAAACTCGTCGCCCAGTCGGCGGCCCCGGACCTCAAGCGGGTCACCCTGGAACTCGGGGGCAACGACCCGGCCATCGTGCTCGACGACGCCGATCCGGCCATCGTCAGCCGGGCGATCTTCAGCGCCGCGTTCCAGAACAACGGGCAGGTCTGCTCGGCCGTCAAGCGGGTCTACGTCCCCGAATCGCTCTACGCCGACGTGCTCGACGGGTTGACCGCCCAGGCCGCCGCCATCCAGGTGGGCGATGGCACCGAAGCCGACACCAAGCTCGGGCCGATCAACAACGCCCCCCAGTTCGAGCGGGTCAAGGAGCTCGTCGCCGACGCCATCTCCCACGGCGCCCGGGCCACCACCGGCGGCCAGGCCATGGACCGACCGGGCTACTTCTTCGAGCCGACGATCCTGACCGATGTCAGCGACGGCACCCGGATCGTCGATGAGGAGCAGTTCGGTCCCGCCCTGCCCGTCATCCCCTACCGGAGCGTGGACGAGGTGGTGGAGCGGGCCAACGGGACCCACTTCGGCCTGTCCGGCTCGGTGTGGGGTGCCGACGCCGACCGCGCCGCGCAGGTTGCCGGTCGCCTCGAGTGCGGTACCGCCTGGGTGAACACCCACCTGGCGCTCTCCCCCCAGCAGCCCTTCGGCGGGTTCAAGTGGAGCGGCATCGGCATCGAGAACGGCCCGTGGGGCCTCGCCGAGTTCACCGAGGTCCAGGCCGTCCACCGTTCCAAGGCGGCCGACGGCCTCAACATCACCACGGCCGGGCTCGTCTCGTAGGGGGTCCCCCCGTCCGGAGCGTGGCCCACCGGGCGGTACCCACCGGCCTCGTCGTCCTGATGGTCGCCGGCCTGGTGACCGGTTGCTCCCGGCGCGTCACGTCCCCCGGTCCGGCCGCTGACCAGGGCGTACGGAGTGGGATACTCGTTCGATAGTCTAACTATGTGAATCCCGAAGGAACCCACCCCACCACCGTGGTCGACGCCGAGCGGCGCACCCTCGGCCGCACCGCCGCCTGGCTGGCCAAGCAGGTGGAGCTCGGCCTCGGGGCGGTCGACCTCTCACTGCCCCAGTACCGGATCCTGGGCCTGCTCGACGAGAGCTCGGCCGTCTCCTCCGACCTGGCCCAACGACTCGCCGTGCGACCGCCCACGATCACCGCCGTGGTGGACGGTCTCGTGGCCCGCGGCCTGGTCGAGCGGCGGACCGTCGAGGGCGACCGTCGTCGGGTCGACCACGTCCTCACCGCCGAGGGTCACCGCGTCCTCGACGGGGCGGACGCCGCCATCGACGCCCGACTCCACGAGATCACCGACGCGCTCGGCGACCCCGCCGTCACCGAGGAGGCGTTCCGCGGGCTGGCCGGATGGCGCACGGCGCTCGTCGCCTACCGCAAGGCACGGTGGCCACGGTGAGGGCCCCCACGCTACGTCCCCGACCGTCCGGTCCCGCGGAGGCCGGCACGGCATTCGTCCCCATCGCCGAGGAGGCCCACGGCGAGGCACCGCCGGCCGGCATCGACCCGGACACGTCCCTCAGCTGGCTGCGGCGGGCCCTGCCGATCATGCGCGCCCACAAGGGCATCTTCGTCACCTCGTTGACGCTCTCGTTCTTCGGCCTGATCCTCCAGGTCGCCATCCCGCTCCTGTTGAACAAGGCCATCACCAACTCCATCCAGAAGCACCTCGTGCCGCTCAGTCACTATGTCTGGTGGATCGTCGGGCTCGGGCTGCTCAGCGGCGTATTCGGCTACATCGCCCGGCTGTTCCTGTTCGAGACGGCCTACGACATCGAGTACGACCTGCGGAACATCATCTACGAGCACCTCACCAAGATGTCGTTCTCCTTCTACGACCGGGTCCAGTCGGGCCAGCTCATCTCGCGGGCCAACTCCGACATCCGTTCGGTGCAGATGTACATGACGTTCGCTCCCCTGATCCTCGTCCAGTGTTCGATGGCCGTGATCGCCTTCGGCGTGATGCTGACCATCAGCGTGCCACTGGCCCTCGTCGCCATGGCCACCATGCCCCTCGTCTACTGGACGGGGGTCCGGATGCGGAAGTCGATGTTCCCGGTCTCGTGGATCATCCAGGCGCGCCTGGCCGACGTGGCCACCATCGTCGACGAGAACGTGAACGGTGTCCGGGTGGTCAAGTCCTTCGCCGCCGAGGAGCAGCAGCTGCGGGCGCTGGCCGGGGCGGCCGACAAGCTGCAGTGGGGGTACATCAAGGACGCCGATCTGCGGGCCCGCTTCACCCCGATGGTCCAGAACCTGCCGCAGGTGGGCCTGGCCCTGGTGCTGCTGTTCGGCGGCTACATGGTGATCCACGGAGGCATCGACGTGGGCGCCATCCTGACCTTCAACCTCTACCTGCTGATGCTCCAGGCCCCGTTCATGATGCTCGGGATGCTCATCATGATGGGCCAGCGCGCCGCCGCCTCGGCCGAGCGGATCTACGAGATCCTGGACGAGCGGCCCACGGTCACCGATGCCCCCGACGCCGTCGACCTCGTCGACTGCACGGGTGACGTCCGGTTCCGCCACGTCGACTTCGCCTACAGCGAGGACGCCGAGCAGCTGGTGCTGGCCAACGTCGACCTCCACGTCCCCCCGGGTCAGACGGTGGCCATCGTGGGCCGCACCGGGGCCGGCAAGTCGACCGTGGCCCGCCTGCTCACCCGGTTCTACGACGTCCGACACGGTTCGGTGGAGCTGGACGGCCACGACGTGCGCGACCTGACGCTCGCCAGCCTGCGGGCGAACGTGGGTGTCGTCCTGGACGAGCCGTTCCTCTTCTCCGTGTCGGTCCACGACAACATCGCCTACGGCAAGCCGTCGGCCACCCGGGAGGAGGTCGTCGCCGCGGCCAAGGCGGCCGGGGCCCACGAGTTCATCACCGACCTGGCCGAGGGCTACGACGCCGTGGTCGGTGAGCGGGGCTACACCCTCTCGGGCGGCCAGCGTCAGCGCATCGCCATCGCCCGCACCCTCCTGGTCAACCCGCCGGTGCTCGTCCTCGACGACGCCACCAGCGCCATCGACGTCCAGGTGGAGCAGACCATCCACGCCGGACTGAAGGTCCAGATGGAGGGTCGGACCACCCTGATCATCGCCCACCGCCTGTCGACCATCTCGCTGGCCGACCGGGTGGTCCTGCTCGACCAGCACACCGTGGTGGCCGACGGGACCCACGCCGAACTCCTGGCCACCACCCCGCTCTACGCCGAGGTACTGGCCCAGGCCGCCGAGTACGAGGCCGGGGAGGAGCGGGGGGTCGCCGAGGCCGCAGCGGATGCGGAGGCCGAGGCCGAGGCGGACGCCGAGGCCGGGATCGGGAACGGGCACGCCGGGACCGGCAACGGGAACACGCCGCTCGGTGACATGCTCGACGCCGTCCGGGGAGGTGCCCGATGACGTGGGGCGGAGGTATGGGCGGCGGCATGGGTGGCGCACCGGGCGGGTTCGGGCGACCCGCCGCACCGGGGCTCCCCTTCGCCGGCATCCCGTCCGAGCTCCAGGAGGGCGTCGACCGCCTGCTCGCCTCGGAGCCCGGGTACGAGACGCCCACGCTGACCTTCGAGCAGAACGCCAACGAGGACGAGCTGAAGCGGCTCACCCTCTGGAGCCTGCTCACCAAGTACCGGGGCATGCTCGTCCTGTCCGGGCTCCTGGTCGTGGTGATCTCCGTCGCCGGCCAGGTCGGTCCCAAGCTCGTCGAGTACGCCATCAACAAGGGCATGACGCCGCCGCACCACCTCGACTTCGCCGTCGTGGTGGCGATGGCCGTCGCCTACGTGGGGTTCATCGCCATCACGGCGCTGGCCCAGCGCTTCCAGGTCCAGGTGACCGGCCGACTGGCGGCCTGGGTCATGAACGACCTGCGGGTCAAGGTCTTCGCCCACCTGCAGCGCCTGTCGCTCGGCTTCTTCACCGAGGAGAAGGCCGGCGTGGTCATGAGCCGGATGACCAGCGACATCGAGAACCTGCAGCAGCTGCTGCAGGACGGGCTGTCCCAGCTGGCCATCCAGGCGCTGACCATGGTCGTGATCACGATCATCCTGTTCACCACCAACGTGCTGCTGGCCTTCATCACCGTGGTGCTGATCGTGCCCGCCCTGGTCGGTGCCTCGCTCTGGTTCAAGCGGGCCTCGGAACGGGGGTACGACGCCGTGCGCGACGGCATCGCCAACGTGCTGGCCGACCTGTCGGAGAGCCTCCACGGTGTCCGCATCGTGACCGCCCACAACCGGCAGCGCCACAACGTCATCCACCACCGCAACGTGGTCGACGACTACCGGCAGGCCAACAACTACACGGCCCACGTGAACGCGCTCTACGGACCGGGCACCCAGATGCTGGGCTTCCTGGGCCAGGCCGTGATGCTGGCCATCGGGGGGACCATGGTGGCCAACCACACCTTGAGCGTCGGCGCCCTGGTCGCCTTCTTCCTCTACCTGAACCGCTTCTTCCAGCCCATCCAGCTCCTGGTCCAGCAGTACAACGTGTACCAGCAGGGTCAGGCCTCGGTGAACAAGCTGCGCGACCTGTGCGAGACCGAGCCCGAGGTGCCCGAGGCGCCGGACGCCGTCGAGCTTCCCCCGATCGAAGGACGGATCGTCTTCGACCACGTCTCGTTCGGCTACCTCCCCGGCCGGCCCGTCATCGAGGACGTCGACCTGGTCGTCGAACCCGGCGAGACCGTGGCCTTCGTCGGACCGACCGGTGCCGGCAAGTCCACCCTGGCCAAACTGGTCACCCGTTTCTACGATCCGACCGAGGGCCGGGTCACCATCGACGGGCACGATCTCCGGGACGTCACCATGCGCTCGCTCCGCAGCCAGCTGGGCGTCGTGCCCCAGGAGCCCTTCCTGTTCGCCGGGACCATCGGCGACAACATCGCCTTCGCCCGGCCCGACGCCTCCGACCTCGAACTGCGCGACGCGGTGGAGCGGGTGGGCCTCACCGACGTCATCGACCGCATGCCCGACGGACTCGACACGGTGGTGCACGAGCGCGGCCAGACCCTGTCGTCGGGCGAGCGGCAGCTGATCGCCCTCGCCCGCGCCTTCCTCGCCCATCCGCGGGTGCTGGTGCTGGACGAGGCGACGTCCAACCTCGACCTCCAGTCCGAGACGAAGATCGAGGCCGCTCTCGACGTCCTGCTCGAGAACCGGACGGCCATCCTCATCGCCCACCGGCTGTCCACGGCCATGCGCGCCGACCGGATCGCCGTCGTGGACGAGGGACGCATCATCGAGTCCGGCAGCCACGACGAGCTGGTGGCCCGGGGCGGACGCTACGCCGAGATGTACGACACGTGGGTGCATCAGGCCGAGGCCGCCGAGCACACGTCGGGCTGACCACGGCCGGCGGGGAAGAACCCGCTCGCGGTCGACCGCCCAGCCCTACCCCTGTCCCTACGTCAGGTCGAGCGTGCGGGTCAGCTCCACCGACTCCAGCATCCGACGGTCGTGGGTGACCAGCAACAAGGTCCCCGCGAAGGTCGACAGGGCCGACTCCAACTGCTCGATGGCGGGCAGGTCGAGATGGTTGGTGGGCTCGTCGAGCACCAGGAAGTTGACGCCGAGGGCCTGGAACACGGCCAGCTCCGCCCGGGTCCGCTCCCCCGGTGACAGCGTCCCGGCCGGGCGGGTCACCTGGTCGGCCCCCAGACCGAACTTGGCCAGCAGGGACCTGGCCTCGGACAGGGTCACACCGCACCGGTCGCACACCTCGCGCACCAGGTCGCGGTCGCCACCCAGGGTCCGCCGGTCCTGGGTCAGCACCCCCGGCACCACGCTCGGCCCGAGCCACCGCTCCCCTTCCGCCAACGGCACCGTGCCCAGCACCGCGCCGACCAGCGTCGACTTGCCCGTCCCGTTGGCCCCGGTCACTCCGAGCCGGTCGCCCCAGTCGATCTGCAGGTCGACCGGCCCGAGTCGGAAGGTGCCACGCTCGATCACGGCACCGGTCAACCGGGCCACGACCGCACCGGACCGGTCCGTCTCCTCGATGGTGAACCGCAGGTCCCACCCCTCCCACGGCTTCTCCACGGAGTCGAGCGAGGCCAGCGCCCGGTCCGCCTGGCGGGCCTTGGAGGCCAGCTTCTCGGTGCGGTCGACCCGGAACCCCCGCTGGGCCTTGTCCTTGTCCCGGGGGGACCGCACCTCCTTGGCGACTCCCCTGGTCGCCCACTCGCGCTGCTGTTGGGCGCGGCCCTCGAGCTGGGAGCGGCGCTTCTCGTAGGTGGCGTGGGCCTCGGTGGCATGGCGCCGGGCCACCTGGCGCTCCGCCTGGTAGCCCGCCCAGCCGCCGCCGTACTCACGTGCGGTCCGCGAGTGCTCGTCGAGCTCGAGCACCGTCGTCACGGTGTGGTCGAGGAAGTCCCGGTCGTGGCTGACGATCACGAGCCCGCCGTCGTTCCCGGTGATCCAGGACCGGAGGCGCTGGAGGCCGGCGAAGTCGAGATCGTTGGTCGGCTCGTCCAACAGGGTCACCGAGAACCGCGACAGCTCGATGGCCGCCAGCGCCACCTTGGCCTCCTGGCCTCCGGACAGCGTCGACGTCTCGCGCCCGACGACGTCGGGCCCCAGGCCGAGGTCGTCGACCAGGGCGTCGATGCGGGCGTCCAGATCCCCGGCGCCGAGGGCCGTGAAGCGTTCGAGTGCGACCGCGTAGCGCTCGTCGGCGGCCGCCATGCCCGAAGCCAGGCCCGCAGCCGCCGCCTCGAGCTCGGCTTCTGCGTCCGCCGTGCCGGTGCGGCGGGACAGCAGGTCGCGCACGGTCTCGCCCGGCCGTCGCTCGTGCTCCTGGGCCAGGTACCCGACGGTCGCCGTCGGCGGGTCGAGCGTCACCCTGCCGCCGTCGGGCTCGTCGAGGCCCGCCAGCAGGCGCAGCAGCGTCGACTTGCCCACCCCGTTGGGTCCGGTCACGCCGATGCGGCTGTGCGGTCCGACCGTCACCGACACACGGTCGAGGACGGGGTGGCCGGCTCGGTCCGACCGCAGGTCGCGGGCGACCAGGGTGGCGGGAGTCGAACTGCGGAGGGAACGTGGTGCGGGCATCGGGACCTCAGGGACCGAGGGAAGGGGGACCGGGGATGAGGGAGGAGGGGTCGACCAGGGCTCAGCGCACGACCCCATGGTAGTCCGGCCGCCCCCGGGGAAGGCGGCGTGACGGCATGACGGGTCCGTCGTCAGCCGTCGCCACCCGCCCCCACCGGACGCGGCCGGACGTACGGGAATACCTGGGTGTCCCCATTGGTTCACCTGGTAGCTCATCGGAGCGAGACGGCTGCACCCCCGGGACTCAGCCGCCGCCCCGATCCCCGTTCCCGACCCAGGAGTACCCCGATGTCCGTCCGTGACGAAGTCCTTGCCGCCAACGAGTCCTACGTCGCCGAGTTCGGCGACCGTTCGGAGTTGGCCCTCCCCCCGGCACGCCGGTTCGCCATCCTGACCTGCATGGACGCCCGCCTCGACCCGGCCAAGTACGCCGGCCTCCGCGAGGGTGACGCCCACGTCATCCGCAATGCCGGCGGTCGGGCCAGCGACGACGCCATCCGCTCGCTGGTCATCTCCTACAAGCTGCTCGGCACCCAGGAGTGGTTCGTCATCCACCACACCAACTGCGGCATGGAGTTCTTCACCGACGAGCAGATGCGCGAGCTCCTCGCCTCCAGCCTCGAGACGGCCGAGCTCGGCCCCGACGGGTTCCGCGACGTCGGGACCGGTCCGGGCTCCGCCGAGGCCCGGTACATCGACTGGCTCACCATCGACGACAACGCCCGCACCGTGGTGGAGGACGTCGAGCGGATCCGGAACCACCCCCTCGTCCCCGGCTCCATCCCGATCTACGGCTACCTCTACGACGTCACCACCGGACGGCTCGTCGAGGTGGAGGAGGCGACCGCGGCCGGTCTCCCGCACTGACCGGGAGCCGCTCCGCCTCGATCAGACGACGACCGGCAGCGTCGACAGCCCCTCGGCGAAGCGCGCGTCGGTGACCTCCTCGTCGACCATCTTCCCGCTCAGGTAGGAGTCGTAGGCGGCGAGGTCGAAGTGGCCGTGGCCGCACAGCGCCGTCAGGATGACCTTCTCCTCGCCGGACTCCTTGCACGCCAGCGCCTCGCGCACGGCGGCGGCGATGGCGTGAGTGGGCTCGGGTGCCGGCAGGATCCCCTCGGTCCGCACGAACTGCATGGCGGCGGCGAAGCACTCGGTCTGGGGGATGGCCAGGGCCTCCAGCATGCCCAGTTCGTAGATGTGCGAGATCAGCGGGGCCATGCCGTGGTAGCGCAGGCCGCCGGCGTGGATCGGATCCGGAATGAAGTCGTGGCCGAGCGTGTGCATCTTCATCAGCGGCGTCATGCCGGCGGTGTCACCGAAGTCGTAGGCGTAGACGCCCCGGGTCAGCGAGGGGCACGATGCAGGCTCCACCGCCCGGATCACCGGGTTCATCCTCCCGGCCATCTTCTCGCGCATGAAGGGGAAGGCCAGGCCACCGAAGTTGGAGCCTCCGCCGGTGCAGCCCACCAGGACGTCGGGGGCCGACTCCCCGGCCTTGGCCAGCTGCAGCAGTGCCTCCTCGCCGATGATCGTCTGGTGCATGAGCACGTGGTTCAGCACGCTGCCGAGGGCGTACCGGGTCTCGGGATCGGGCGCCGCCACTTCGACGGCCTCGCTGATGGCGATACCGAGCGAGCCGGGGTTGGCCGGGTCCGCGTCGAGGATGGCCCGGCCGGCGGCCGTCAGCTCGCTGGGCGAGCGGTGGACCGTGCCCCCGAAGGCCTCCATCATCAGTCGTCGGTAGGGCTTCTGGTCGTAGCTGGCGCCCACCTGCCAGATCTCGCACTCGAGACCGAACAGCGCGCAGGCGAAGGCCAGGGCTGTGCCCCACTGCCCGGCACCGGTCTCGGTGGTGAGCCGCTTGATGCCGGCCTTGGCGTTGTAATACGCCTGGGGCACCGCCGTGTTGGGCTTGTGGGAGCCGGCCGGCGACACACCCTCGTACTTGTAGTAGATCCGGGCCGGGGTACCGAGGGCCTGCTCCAACCGCCGGGCGCGGAAGAGCGGGCTCGGCCTCCACTGCCGGTAGACGTCGAGGACGGCGCCGGGGATGTCGATGAACCGGTCCTGGCTGACCTCCTGGAGGATCAGGTCCATCGGGAACAGCGGGGCGAAGTCGTCGGGTCCGGCCGGCTCGAGCGTGCCGGGGTGCAGCGCCGGCGGGGGCGGCGACGGGAGGTCGGGCACGATGTTGTACCAGGCGGTCGGCATCTCGCTCTCCTCCAGCAGGTACTTGTGCTGGTGGACGGTCTCGTCGATGGCCATCTGGCTGCCTCCTTGTTGCGGGTGGTGCACAAGATAGTCAGCCGACCTGCGCCGTGTGGAACCGGCGCCGGCCCCTGCCGGGCTCAGGCGAGGCGTCGTGCCGGGCTCAGGCGAGGCGTCGTGCCGGGCTCAGGCGAGGCGTCGTGCCGGGCTCAGGCGAGGAAGGGGAAGCGGTGTGCCCAGGGGTCGGCGGCCTCGATCTGGGAGGCCACCCGGATGAGCTGCGCGTCCCGCTGAGCGCCGGCCACCAGCTGCACCCCGACGGGCAGACCGGACGGGGCTACGTGCAGCGGCAGGCTGACGGCCGGCTGGCCGGTGATGTTGAACAGGGCGGTGAAGGCCGCCATGGACAGGATCTCGACCGGCGGGAAGTCCGGCTGGGCGTGGACCTGGGCGAGCAGCCCGACCGCGGGTGGCTCGATGGCCATGGTCGGGGTCAACAGCAGGTCGAACTCGTCGTCGAAGCGACGGAGGATGCCACGCGTCTGGAGCTGCAGGCGGCTGAGCGAGTGGGCGAAGTCCAGGCTGTCGACGGCGCGCCCGGCGGCGAAGGACACCCGGTTGTGGGGTTCCATCCGCTCGGGGTCGATGTCGAGGTGGCCACCGAAGCCGGAGTTGATCATGGCGAGGAAGGCCCCGAGGTCGGCCGGGTCGAAGAGGTCGGACTCGAGCCGGACCACCTCGTGCCCGAGCGACTCGAGGACCGACACGGCGTGCTCGACGGCCGCCAGAGGTTGGGGCGCCACGTCGATCCCGAGCGCCGAGGTGGTGTTGACGGCGACCCGCAGCCGGCCCGGATCCGCGCCCAGCTCCTCGGTGAAGGGACGTTCCTTGGTCGGTGAGCTCCACCACGCGAACGGGTCGGGCGCACTGATGACCTCGAGGATGGCCGCCGCGTCGGCCACCGTGCGGGTCACGACCCCCTCGACCGAGAGTCCCGACCAGCCGGGGACCGAATCGGGCACCCGGCCGCGGCTGGGCTTGTGGCCCACCAGTCCGCAGCAGGACGCCGGGATCCGGATGGATCCGCCCCCGTCGCTGGCGTTGGCCGCCGGGAAGACACCCGAGGCCACCACTGCGGCCGCGCCGCCGCTCGAACCCCCCGGGGTGAAGCCCGTGTCCCACGGGTTGCGGGTGGCCCCGAACCGCGTGTTCTCGGTGATGCTGATCGATCCGAATTCGGGCGAGTTCGTGCGACCGGTGAGCACGAACCCGGCGGCGACGAACGCCTGGGCCACCAGCTCGGACTCCTCGGCGGGTCCGTCGGCGGATCCGTTCGATCCGTAGGTCACGGGTTGCCCGGCGACGGGCAACAGGTCCTTGATGGGGAGCGGGACCCCGGCGAACGGCGGCAGGTCCTCGCCGGCGGCGATCCGCTCACCCCAGGTCCGGGCGACGGACCGCGCCTCGTCGTCGTTCCGCCAGATGACGGCGTTGAGTTCGGGGTTGCGGGCGTCGATGCGGGCCAGGGTGGCGTCGAGGACCTCGAGCGGGCTGACCTCCTTGGCGCGGATGGCGGCGGCGGTGTCGACTGCGGAAGCGAACTCGTCCATGGGGCGCACTGTAGGCCAGGGCGGTCGCCGGAGCCGTCGTGGCGCCCGGTCCGGGTCCTCGTGTGGCACCGTGGTCCATGGCCGCCTACGAGCGCTTCGCCGCCTTCTACGACGTCGTGATGGACGATCCGGGGCCACGGGCGGACCGGGTCAACGCCACCATCGAGCGCTACCGGCCCGACGCCGCGTCCCTCCTCGAGCTGGGCTGCGGCACGGGGTCGATCCTGGCCCGCCTCGAGACCGGGGCGCAACTGACCGGGCTCGACCGCTCACCCGAGATGCTGGCCATCGCGTCGGCCAAGGTCCCGGGCGCACGTCTCGTCGAGGGCGACATGTCGTCGTTCGACCTGGGCCGGCGCTTCGACGTGGTCGTCTGCGTCTTCGACTCGGTCAACCACCTGCTCGACGTCGGGTCGTGGGCCTCGACGTTCGCCTGCGTGCACGCCCACCTCGCCGAGGGTGGGCTCTTCGTGCTCGACGCCAACACGGTGGGCGAGCTCGCCCGCCTGGGCGAGGAGCCACCCTGGGTCTACGACTTCGACGGAGGGACGGCGATCATCGACATCACCTTCGCCCTCGGTCCCGACGGTGTCGCCTCGACCGACTGGGACATCCGGATCTTCGCCCCGGTCACCGGCACGGTCACCGGCACCGGCGCCGGCGCCGGCTACGAACTGCACCACGAGCGGATCGGCGAGATCGCCCTTCCGCTCGAGCGCCTGCGCGGCCTGCTGTCCGGCTGGTTCGACGTGTGCGAGGAGGTGGACGAGGACGGACTGGCCGCCACCGACACCTCGATCAAGGCGTACTACGCCCTGCTACGCCGGGACTGAGTTCCCGGCCTGCGGCCACAGGCGGTCGCGCAGGCCCGAGGCGCGGGCGACCGGGCGCTCGACGGCCGTACGGATGATCTCCTCGGTCCCGACGATGGTGACCTCCGGCTTGGCCCGGGTCACCGCCGTGTAGAGCAGCTCGCGGGTGAGGATCGGCGAGTCGACGGTGGGCAGCGCCACCACGGCGTGGGGGAACTCCGAGCCCTGGCTCTTGTGGATGGTCATGGCCCACCAGGGTTCCCACTCCCCCAGTCGGGCGGGGGCCAACCGGCGCGGCACCACCACCCCGGGCATGGCCACCCAGCGTCCACCGTCACCCTGGACCACGACGCCCACGTCGCCGTTGGCCAGACGGTTGACCGGGTCGTTGCGGGTCACCATCACCGGGGTCCCGAGGGGAGGGTGACCTCCCCGGAACACCGGGGGCACGGCGGCCAGGGTGGCGGCCTCGATGCGGACGGTCCAGTCGAAGAGGCCGAGTGGGCCCCGTCGCACGGCGCTCAGGACCTTGACCCGGGAGGCGGCGGCCAGCGCCCCGGCGTCGTCGCCGTCCAAGGCCGCGCGGACCACCTCGACGGCGGCGCCGGTGACCAGGTGGCGCAGCGAGTCGAGGCCGGAGGGATCGTCGGGCCGCACCCAGTGGACGTGGGGGTGGCCCGCGGCGAGTTCGTGGAGGACGCGTGCGGTGTCGCCGGCGCGGATGGCGTCGGCCAGCGCCGCCGTCGCCGATCCGGCGTCGAAGCGGTGGCCCGTGCGCAGCTCGGTCACCCGGCCCGCCAGCGGCCACGTCGGCGAGGCGGCCGTCCCGTCGGCCGGGCCGACCATGTCGGCCATCACGGTGCCCGCTTCGATGCTGGCGAGCTGGAAGGGGTCACCCACGAGTACCAGGCGCGCCTCGGGGCGGACCGCGTCGAGCAGCCGGGCGAGGAGCGGCAGCGACACCATCGACGTCTCGTCGATGACGACCAGGTCGTGGAGGAGCGGGTGGGAGCGGTCGTGACGGAAGGCCGTCCGGGACGTCGGTGCCAGCAGACGGTGGATGGTGGTGGGCTCGACGGCGACGAGTGCCGCCGACCCGTCGGGGCCGAGCCGTCCCTGGCCGACCAGGTCGGCCACCTGGGCGTCGACGGCCTCCTTCATGCGGGTGGCCGCCTTCCCGGTGGGGGCGGCCAGTGCCACCCGGAGGACCTGGCCGCGGTCGGCGGCCAGCCGCAGGGCGGCGGCGAGGATCCGGGCGACGGTGTGGGTCTTGCCCGTCCCCGGGCCACCGGCGATGACCGTCACCGGGCGGGTCAGGGCCCGACGGGCGGCCACGTACTGCAGGTCGACCGCTCCGGCCTCGTCGAGCGGGACCCCGCCGAAGACCGCCGTCAGGGCGGCCTCCACGGCCGCCTCCGTGTACTCGTCGCCCGTGGATTCCGTGGGTTCCGTCGGTTCCGTCGGTTCCGTGGGTCCCGTCGGTCCGGGAGGTCCCGTCGGCCCGGGAGGTCCGGGGTGTTCGGGGGGTGCATGGTCCACGGAGCGGCCCGACAGCTGGGCGGCCACGTCGACCTCGAAGGCCCAGAACCGCTGGAGGTAGAGCCGGTGGCCCTCCAGGACCAGGGGGCGCAGCAACGTCCCGGGGTGCGGACCCGACCCACCGGGGTCCTGCACGTGGACGATCGGCGAGTCGGCGAGTGCGCTCCGCCACACCGACAGCTCGGGCAGCACGAGGTCGCCGGCCCGCCCGTCGTCGTCCCGGGACGCCGCGAGCTGGGACCCGGCCGCGAGCAGATCGAGACAGGTGTGCCCCAGCCGGGTGGCCCGGGCGCAGAGGGCCAGGGCCAGGACGCACTCGTCCGAGGGTCGTTCCGGCACCACCCGCACCACGGCGGCGGCCAGCTGGACCTCGAAGCGACTCACGACCCCGGCCTCGATCCAGGGGGCCAGCGACCGCTCCACCTCCTCGGTGGACCAACCGGTCGGGCGTCCCTCCGGTCGTCGGGAGCTCGTCGTCATCGGCCGCCACCGGTGGGCCGGCCGTCGAGCAGCTCGCTCACCGACCCGATCAGTCCGGGATCGAACTCCCAGGTGAACACCCCGTGGGGGTGGACCCCGTCGAGCGCCACGTCGGTTCCGGTCATGCCCCGGACGAAGAGGTAGGCGGCCCCGGTCACCTCCGGTGTCGGCGTACCCGGACGTCGGCGGGCCCGCAGGTAGCGCTGGAGGGCGACCGCGTAGAGGAGGGCCTGCAGCGGGTAGTGGTGCTCCGCCATGGCCGCCGCCAGGTGGGCCGTGTCGTAGTGACGCGGATCGGGCTCGTCCCCCCACGGGGTGAGCTGGTTGGTCTTGTAGTCGGCCACCACGAAGCGGGGCGGACCGCCGTCCGCCGCCACCCGGGCGACGAGGTCGATCGACCCGGTCAGGAAGCCGGCCAGCTCGACGTCGATCGCCCCGTCGGCGACGGCGGCGGCCCAGGGCGCCAGCGGATGTCGGGTCGGCAGCGATGCGGCCACGAGTGACCCGATCTCCCGGACGTGCGGATGCCGACCGGCCCCGCCGATCCGCATGTCGAAGGCGAGCTCGTCCAGCCGGTCGGACCGGCCGACGTCCGCCAGGCGGGCCGATCCGAAGAGTGGGCCGAGTGGCGTCTCGACCGTGGCCCGAAGGCCGGTGGTCAGCAGGCCGACTCCGTCCGTCCCGTCGGGCGCCAACACCGAGGGGTCGGTACCGCTCGCGGCCAGCTCGGCACGGACCGCATCGCCGACGGCCCGCTCGAGGTCGACGGCGGCGAAGTCCACCTTCTCCAGGACGGCATGGACGAAGGTGCCGAACTCCGTACCGGCCCGGAGCCGGGCCAGGGGCCCGCCGCCGCCGCCATCGACCACCGTCGCACCTCCCTCGATCCCGGGGGTCACGGTCTGCTCGTCCTCGTCCTCGTCGTCCGCTCCCCGGTCGGCCCCGGTCGGGTCGTAGGGATCGTGGTGGGTGTCCCCACCGGACTCGGCACCCGAGGTGATCGCCGAGAACGACCAGCGGTGGACCGACCGGTCGAGGTCGACGGACAGGTGGCAGACGGACAGTCCCACCTGTTGGACGGCTGCCTCCGTATCGACCCAGGCGGCCCCCGCCGGTGGCGACCCGGCGACCCTGGTGACCCGGATGGCCTGTCCCGAGCGGACGGCCAGTGCGTCGAGCACGTCCGGCACGTCGTCCTCGGCGGGCAGGACGCAGGACCCCGAGCGGAACTGCTCCTCGTCGAGTGCACCGTCGACGGGATCCCGCGCGAAGAGCACCCGGCTGAGGGCGCGGCCCCGGCTGCCGGAACTGTTGGCCCACCACACGGCGGTGTGGTGCTGTGCCCGGGTCAGGGCCACGTACAGCAGTCGCAACTCCTCGGCGGACTCCTCGGCCCGGGCCCACCCCTTGCGTTCCACGGCGCCACGCCTGTCGGGCCAGTCCTTCCCCTTGGCGAGATCCATCGTCCGACGACCGGTGTCCGGATCGGTGTACACGACATCCGTCGGACCCATCCCCGGACGCCACAGCATGGGGAGGCAGACGACCGGGAACTGGAGCCCCTTGGCCTTCCAGATGGTCATGATCTGCACGGCCTGCGCCTCGGACTCGATCCGGCGGGCCGTCACGTCGACGTCGGCGTCGAGGTCGACGTCGGACTCCGGCGGGTGGTCCAGCAGCGCCACCAACCCGGCGATACCGGACATCCCGAGGCCGGCGCTGTCGTGCAGCAGCTCGGCCAGGTGGTCGAGGTCCGTGACGTTGCGGTCGCCGTCGAACTCACCGAGCAGGCGGGCGACGACCCCCGTCCGGTCCCAGACGGTGGCCAACACCTCGGCCACGGGGCGGGACCCGAGCCGGGAGGCCCAGTCCGAGAGGCGCTCCTGCAGCACGGCCAGCTCGTCGTCCGACGCGCCGGCCACCCGTTCCGGTTCCCAGGACTCGAACCACGACAGGGCATAGGCGCGGACCCGGCCCAGGTCGGAGGGCCGTTCCATGGCCGCCAGCAGCAGCCGGACCTGGTCGGCGGCCCACGACGTCAGCACGCTGCCCGCGCCGGCGACCACCGCCGGCACCCCCTGGCGACGCAGGGCGTTCTGCACCGCCCGGGCGTGGGCACCGGACTTGACCAGCACGGCGACGTCCTTCGGTCGGAGCCGCCGGCTCCCACCGTCACCGTCGGGAATGGTGGCCCCGTCGAGCAGGCTCCGCACGTGGGCCACCAGGTCGGCGTTGATCAGGCGCGCCGTCTTCGGCGTGCTCGGGAGGTTCTTCACCCGGGGCAGCCACGAGCCGACGGTCACCCGGATGTCGAGCCCGGGCAGGTGCGCACCGTCGGCACCGGTCATCCGCAGGTCCTCGTGGTCGTCCGAGGCACGGACCGTGGCGTAGGCGATGGACTCGTCGCCGAACGTCGTCCCGTCGAGCAGCGTGTTCATGGCGTGGACCGCCACCCCGTCGGACCGCCAGTTGCGGGTCAACGTGAAGCGCTCGGCACCACCGCCGTCGCCCACGGCGCTCAGGTAGACCGAGATGTCGGCACCGCGGAACCGGTAGATCGCCTGCTTCGGATCCCCGACCAGCACCAACGTGGAGGAGGGCGCCGACCGGCCGAACAGCGACGAGAAGATCTCCCACTGGACGCGGTCGGTGTCCTGGAACTCATCGATCAGCACGACGGAGAAGCGGCTGCGGAGCGCGTCGGTCACCGCACCGGCTCCCCGGGCGACGAGCGCATCGCGGAGTTGGCTCAACACGTCGTCGTAGCCCATGGTCCCCGTGTCCCGCCGCCGATCCACCAGCTGCGCGTGGGACGCCAGGACGAGCTCGCGCAGCCGCCGCTGCTCGACGGTGGCGCCGGCACGGTCGGCCGTGGGCTCCAGCAGCATGTCGGGCTCCCCCGCGAACCGCGTGGTGGCGGTGATCAGCTGCCGCAACGTGGGCAGGCCGTCCACCCCGTCACCCCCGACCGATGCGGCGGCCAGCGCGTCGGCGCAGGCGTGGCGGACCAGCGCCTCCCCATCGGCGCTGAGGCGCACGTCGGGATCGATGGTCGACGACATGCCGAGCGTGGTCCGGACCTGGGCGGCGAAGCTGTGCATGGTCGAGATGGTCGCCGTGTCGAAGTCGGTGACGGCCCGCTCGAGCCGACGTCGACGCCCGTCCCGGTCGTGGAGGGCCAGGTGGGCCGAGATGGCGTCGTGGCCGAACTCCGTGGACCGGCCGGCCAGGGCGGCCGCCGAAGCCACCATCTGGGCGCGGATGCGGGAACGCAGCTCGGCCGTCGCCGCCCGGGTGAAGGTGACGATCAGGAGCTCGGACGGGGACACCGGGCGTTCGGCCAGGAACCGGGTGGCGAGGGCGGCCAGGGTGTACGTCTTGCCGGTACCGGCGCTGGCCTCGATGGCCACCTGGCCGGTCGGCAGCGGACCGAAGAGGTCGAAGGGGGCATCCGCCCCGTTCACGGCACGGCCCGGCTGGTCTCGTCGACGGCGCCCCACAGGTGGTGGGCGTAGCGCTCGACCCGGTTGCCCGTGACGCCCGGGTCCCCCGGCCGGGCCGGAAGTGCGTCGATCTCCTCGACGTCGACGTCGCCGAACACCAGACGGACCGCCGGTCGGGTGCCGTCCCCCCGTCCCTCGTGGCCCTTCCAGGCCGCGTCCGCCGGACCCCCGGCGTGCACGGCGGCCGAATAGGAGCTGAAGAGCGGGAGCGGTTCGGACAGTCCCCGTCGGTAGAGGTCGACCACCAGGGACAGGGCCGAGGCGGCCCGGTCGCCGGGGTCGTCGACCTGCGCCGCTGCGAGCACGACCGGCTCCAGCGGGCGGCCGGCGGCGGCCCGGCTGACGACGACGGAGCGCCACGGGACCTCCGGATCCGACGCCACCAGCACCATGAGGTCGAGCCAGGCTCCGAGCCGGTGGCTGTCCTTCGGACGGGTGAACTGGAGACGACCGGGGCCGGGCGAGGGGCCGTCGAGGCCGAGCGGGACGGTGCCGACGATGCGGGTCCCTCCGGCGAGCGTCACGTCGACGTCGTGGAGGACCGGGTCGCCGGGCCGGATCCCCCGGGACGAGGCCTCGGCGAGGAGCGCGTCCACCTCGTCCGACACCTCGGTGAACAACCGGTCCTCCAGGACGCCGGGCGGCAGGGTCCCCCGGGCCCGCTCGGCCCTGCGCCACGCGGCGTCGTCGACGCCACGGAGCCGGGCGTCGAGCAGGTCCTGGCCGAGACGGTGGACCTCGAGGGGGTCCGGGTCCACCGGGAGCACGTCCTCGATCTCGTCCGTGATCCGGGGGAGCCTCGCCCCGAGGGCGCGCCCCACGAACGTGGCCACCGGGTCGGCCAGGAAGGCGTGCAGCGCCTCCAGTTCGACGACCTCGGCGACCTCCTGCTCCAGGGGGGCGACGAGGAACGGGCGTCGCTGATCCTCCCGGGCCCGGCGCCGCTCTGCCCCATCGAGGTCACGGGGAGCGAAGCTCCACGGCACCCCGGGCACCAGCGCTCCCGTCACCAGGCACTGCTCGTCGAAGGGGTGCCGCGGGTGCTCGGTCTCGAGGGACCCGCGCACCGCGGGACGGTCGTTCTCGGGGACCAGTCCGACGACGGCATCGAAGAGTTCGGCGGCCGGCACGACCTGGGGAACGGCATGGCTGGAGCGGACGTCGCGTCCCTCGCGCACGACGATCAGGTGGTCACGGGCGGCGAGTACCGCATCGAGCAGCCACTGGCGGGACTCCGAACGCGGGTCCGGGTCACCGATCTGGGGAGCGGCGGCGATCAGATCTGCGGCATCGGCGGCCGGCGAGCCCAGGGCGTCCTGGTCGAGACCGAGGACGCACACGACCCGGAACGGCACCCCGCGGAGCGAGGCCATGGACGTCACGGTGACCCCGCCCCGGAAGAAGTCGGGTCGCCCGGGCTCGCTGTCGAGTCGGCTCCCGAGGAGCCGTCGGACGTCGAGGAGATCGAGGGCCACCCCCGAGCCCCGGCGGGAGGAGGCGGCCGCGTCGACCACCTCGCGCAGGACACGTTCCAGCGCGTCGACCTGCCACGTGGCCCCGTCCGGCGCCGCCAACAGGTCGCCACAGGTCCTTCGGACGGCGTCGACCCACTCGTCCACCGGGTGTCCGGGAGGGGACGCACGATCGGCCAACGCCGCCAGGCGGCCCACGATGAAGGCGAAGGTGCCGAGGAGCTCGGCGTCGCCCGTGTCGACCCCGACGGGCGCGATCCCCCCGACGGCCAGGTCGAGGTCGGCGTCCTGCACCACCGAGCCGAGGAGGAGCCGGTCGAGCGCTGCCTGCCAGGTGTTGCCGACCACCGCCGTCGGGACGCCGAACCCGGCGCGGTGGCCCTCGTCGAGGCCCCAGCGGACCCGCGCCTCGGAGGCCCACTCGGTCAGCACGGCGAGGTCGGCGTCGTCGAACCCGAACCGCTCCCTCACCGGCGCCAGGGCGAGGAAGTCGAGCACCGGGGTGATCTCGAAGCGGCCCGCCACGAGATCGAGGAGGGCCGCCGCGGCGCCGAGCACCGGGTTGGCCGACCGGATCGAGCGGTCGGCGATCCGGTAGCGGAGGTGCGGGGCCCCGGTGCCGTCGGTCGGATCCGGTGCCCCCGTCGACGGTCCGAAGACGGCTTCGACCAGCGGGGCGAACTTCTCCAGCCCGGGGCAGACGACCAGGACGTCCTCCTCGCGCAGGCCGGACCCCGGGTCGTCCAGCAGGTGGAGGATGGCGTCCCGGGCCACCTGCACCTGGCGCATCGGTCCGAAGCAGGCGTGAAACTGGACGGACCGGTCCCCCGTCCCGGCCGGCGCAGGGGACGCCGCGGCGTCGGAGCCGATGTCGGCCTGGAGCCGTTCGAGCAGGGTGCGCGGCGGCCGTTCCGCCCGCAGGACCCCGACCAGCCGACCGGTGTCCGGCGCCAGACCGTCGGCGAGGAGCAGGGACGACTCACGGGCCAGTCGGCCCCAGGACCGCAGGAGGGGCTGGCGGACGGCGTCCGCTCCGGGATCCTCGGACCGCAGCCGGGGCCGCGTAGGACCCGGGTGGGGCCACGCCTCGAGCAGCCCGTCCAGGTCGAACCGGTGGGGCTCCAGGAGGAACAGGTGGACGTCGCGCCGCACGGCGACCGCCTCGACCAACGGGAGGAAGTCCCGGCCGGGTAGCGCGGTGAAGCCGAACAGCACCAGTCGGCCGGGCAGTTCGGCATCGAGATCGAGCCGGCCGGCCCGGACCAGGTCGAGGACGGCGCCGATCCGCTCGGGCGGGCTGTCCACGCCGATCTCTTCGCGCAGGAGCCTCCACAGGCGCGCCTGCCAGCGGGCGGACGCGGGGAGCGGCCTGCCCGTGCCGTCCACCGCCCCGGCGTCGGGACCATCGGGACGGGCCCACGCCCGGACCATCTCGGGCCGGTGCAGGTGGTAGCGGTCGAACAGGTCGGCGACCGCCCGGACCCGGGTGAACCGCGACGCCCCGTCCGACAGCTGCGTGAACTCCGGCATGCCGCCCGCGACGTGGAGGTCGTCGAAGACGGCGAGCAGCGCCCACACCATCCGGTCGATCTGCCAGGGGTCGTCGTGGCGGAGCCGACCGCGGGTGTCGGCCCCGAGGTGGGCCGCGGCCTCGAGGACGACGCCGCGCAGCGTCCCCGGGTACGCACGTACGAAGTTGGCGGCGACCCCGTCACCTCCGCCGGGCCGGGTGGCCCCCAGGTGCCGCGCCAGTTCGAGCAGCACCCACCGACGCATCCCGTCCGACGGCACGGCGAGCCACTCGGACTCCATCGGGTCGAGCGGATCCGCGCCCAGGACCTCGACCAGGCGGGCGACCAGATCCTCGGCGCGGTCCGCCGAGTAGAGATGCATCACGCCGTGGGACCTTACTCACGGGCTGTGACGGGAGGCTCCGGCCGGTCGCACATCGCCCGCCCTGGTGGGCTGCGGTGGCACGATGGTGGCGTGGTCCCGGCGTCGGGACCACGAGATCCCGGAGGTCCCATGGGACAGACGATCCTCGGAGCGACGAGCACGAACGGCGGTGGCGTGGGACTGTTCCTGGTGCTCGCCGTCTTCGGATGGTTGCTGTACGCCATCCCGCTGTGGGGCATCTACCAGAAGGCGCAGACCCAGGGTGAGCCCGCCTGGGCGGCGTTCGTACCGGTCTACAGCTTCATCATCCTGCTCCGGGTGGTCGGACGGCCGGCCTGGTGGGCCTGGTTCCTCGTCCTGTCGATCCCAGTCATCCCGTTCGGACCACTGGCCTTCTTCGTGATCCTGATCATCGTCTACAACGACCTCGCCAAGAGCTTCGGCCACGGCCCGGGGTTCACCGTGGGGCTGGCACTGCTGTCCGTCATCTTCCTGTTCATCCTGTGGTTGGGCAAGAGCGCGTACCTGGGTCCCCAGGGTCCTACGGCACTGGCCGGCGGCCAACCGAGCGGTGGCTATCCGAGCGGTGGCTATCCCACCAGCGGCTACCCGAACGGGGGCTACCCCCCGCAGGGCCGGGCCGACCCGGGGTACCCCCCGGCGGGCGGGTATCCGGCCCCGCCTCCCCCGGTCGGGGGCTATTCGCCTCCCCCGGTGCCGCCCGGCGGCTACCCGCCGCCACCCCTGCCCGGCACGGCCTACCCCCCGCCGCCACCGCCACCGCCACCTCCTCCTCCGCCTCCCCCACCCCCGGCTCAGGGGGGCGTGCCCCCCGAGGTGCCGCCGGGCTGATCGGCGGACGTCGCCTCTACGAGGTGACCAGGCCGGCCGGTGCCGTGTCGAGCATCTCGAGGATGGCGACCGCGAGCGCCCGGGCGGACGCCGGATCGAGTTCGACCGCCACCCGGGCCGACGCGCCACGGGAGGGATTGCGGAGGTCGATGTTGAGCGTGTGGTCGGCGGGCGCGTGCACCGGGTGGTCGAAGTAGACCGAGGCGTCGGTCACGGGGAACCAGCCCGAGGCGCCCTTGCCGCTCCCCTCGACCTCGAAGGTCGTCGTCCGGTACGTGCACATGGTGGTGTCCTTCCCTGGCTGGTGGATGCGGCCGCGTGGCGGTGCGTCGTCGGAGCGGGACGTCGGCGGGGACTCAGGTCGTGAGGTGGCGGTCGAAGAACGCCCAGATCCGTTCCCACCCGTCGAGGGCAGCCTCGGCCCGGAAGCTCGGTCGGTCGGTGTTGAAGAAGGCGTGCCCGGCCCCCTCGTAGGAGTGGATCTCGACGTCCTTGCCCGCCGCCACGAGGATCCGCTCGAGCTCGGCGACCTCCTCCGGCCCCGGGTACAGGTCGTCGGCTCCGAACAGACCGAGCAGCGGGCACCTCAGGTCGGCCACACGGTCGCCGAGCGGCGAGACGTTCAGCGGGAACTCGGCGGGCGGCGCGGTGAGGGCGAACGCGCCGTAGCAGTCGACCGCGGCGTCGAGGGGCAGGCTGCAGGCCGCCAGGAGCGACTGGCGGCCACCCGAGCAGTAGCCGATGGTCGCCACCCTGCCGTTGGAGCCGGGCAGTTCCGTGAGGTGGGCCACGGCCCCGGCCACGTCACCGACGAGCCGGTCGTCGGGCACGCCTCCGTTCGCCCGGGCGACGGCGGCGGCGTCGTCGGGGTCGGCGCCGGGCGCCTCGCGGAAGTAGAGGTTGGGCAGGAGGGCGGCGTAGCCGTTCGCCGCGAACCGGCGGGTGATCTCCTTGGTGGCGGCGTCGTAGCCGGGCATGTGGTGGATGACCACCACCGCGCCGCCGGGCCGGTCCCCCAGGGGGACGGCCAGGTAGGCCTCGACGGGGTCACCGTCGTGACCGGTGATGGTCACCGTCCGGGCCTGCAGGTCTCCTGTGGTCACGGGGCTCCTTCCCTCGGCGTCGTGGGGTCCAACTCGGCGAGCAGTTCGGACAGTCGCTCGCCCTTGGCCGCCCGCTCGTCCCGGAAGGAGCGGATGCGGTCCAGGGTGTCGTCGAGGCGGGACAGCAGCCGGGTGTTCGCCTCCAGGGCCTCGGCGAGCAGCTCCCGGCGGCGTCCGGGGTCGGCATCGCCCCAACGCATCTCGGAGCGGACCCGGTCGAGGGCGTCGATGTCCTCGGTCTCGAGCACCACCCGGACCTCGGCCAGGGAGAATCCGAGGAGTTCCTGGAGATCGCGGATGCGGATGACGCGGGCCATGTCGGTCGGCAGGTACAGGCGCTCACCGCCCCCACGCCGACTGTTCGGTCGGAGCAGCCCCAGCTCCTCCCAGTAGCGGAGCGTGCGCGTCGTGACGCCGGTGCGCTGGGCGAGCTCGCCGATGCGGAGGACGGCGCCCCCGGCGACGGTGGTGTCCGCCGCGCTCACGGGAGGGCCTCGGTGTCGGCGCCGATGGCCTCGGCGGCGGCCAGGTCCCTACCGTCGAGAACGCCGTCGAGGATCCCTCCGGGTCCCCCGGTGGTCCCCGATCCGCCCGGGGGACCGATCCGTTGGTCCCCCTCGGCGTCGGCCTCGTCGCCCTCGGAGTAGACGTACCGGCCGCCCCGACGCCACGAGGCCCACGCGGCAGCGAGGCTGGCCACGATGGCGAAGTCGAGGGCGGCGTGCAGGCCGGCGAGGAACGGTCCGCTGATCAGCTGCGGGAAGAAGCCCCGGCCGGTGAGGGTGGCCTGCTGGGCCGGGGTCAGCTGGGCCAGCACGTGGGGCCCCACCAGGTGCTGGACGGGGTTGTAGCCCAGGAACGCCGCGAACAGGGTCGACACCGGGGACAGGTGGGCGACCCGTTCGGCCACGTCGGCCGGCACCCCGTGCGCCGTCAGCCCGTGGATCAGGTGCTCGGGCAGCGAGGCGGTGATGCCGACGATCATCAGCGTGAAGAAGATGCCGATCGACAGGACCTGCGCGGAGTTCTGGAACGTCGTGTTCATGCCCGATCCGGCCCCGCGGTGCTCCGCGGGGAGGCTGTTCATGACCCCGGCGCGGTTGGGCGAGCCGAACGACGCCATGCACAGTCCGGTGAGCAGCAACAGCACGGCGAACAGCCAGTAGGGGAAGTCGACGGGCAGCAGCTCGAGCAGGAGGAAGCAGGTCGCCGTGCCGAGCATGCCGCCGGTGGCGAAGGGGCGGGGGCCGAAGCGGTCGGACAGCACACCGGACAGCGGTCCCGCGATGAGGAAGCCGGCGGTCAGTGGCAGCATGGCGATCCCGGCCCACAGGGGCGTGTCGGTGAAGGCGTAGCCGTGCAGCGGCAGCCAGATCCCCTGCAGCCAGATGATCAGCATGAGCATGAGCCCACCGCGACTGAGTGCGGCGAGGAAGCTCGCCATCACCCCGGAGGTGAACGCCCGGATCTTGAAGAGCTGCAGACGGAACATGGGCTGGGCGACCCGTGTCTCGATCAGGCCGAAGAGGAGGAGGAGGGCCACGCCCGATGTCAACGCTCCGAGGACCACCGGGTTGGTCCATCCCATCACGTGACCACCGGACGGCTCGATGCCGTAGGTGATCCCGACCATGACGAGCACCAGGCCGAGGGCGAAGGTGATGTTCCCGGGCCAGTCGATGCGGGCGGGTCGCCGGGGGCTCGTCTCGCGGAGTTCCCGGTACCCGAGGACGGTGCCGAGGAGCCCGATGGGCACGGAGACGAGGAAGATCCACCGCCAGTTGAGCGGGGCGAGCACCCCGCCCAGGACGAGCCCGATGAAGGCGCCGCTGAACGCGGCCGCCTGGTTCACCCCGAGCGCCATCCCCCGCCTGTCGTCCGGGAAGACGTCGGTGAGGATGGCCGCCGAGTTCGCCATCAGCATGGCCGCGCCCACCCCCTGGAAGATCCGCATCACGATCAGCCACACGCCGGCCGCGTGCCCCGTCATCCAGGTGATCGAGAGCATCAGCGAGAAGAACGTGAACACGGCGAACCCGAGGTTGTAGATCCGCACCCGCCCGTAGATGTCCCCCATCCGGCCGAGGGTCACCACGAGGACGCTGGTGACCACCAGGAACCCCAGGATCATCCACAGCAGATAGAAGGTGTTGTCCGGTTGGAGCGGGTCGATGCCGATGCCCCGGAAGATGTTGGGTAGGGAGATGAGCACGATCGAACTGTCGATGGTGGCCATCAGCATCCCGAGCGTCGAGATGAACAGCGCCACCCACTTGTAGTTCGCCGGCAACGGGTCGGAGCCGCCTCGCAGGCGTGCGGCCCGACCGGCCCGGCGGTCCCCGGACGGCGCTGCCTGCTCGATCACGGCCACGTCGTTGATGTTAACGCAAACGTCAATGCATCGTCTCGGGCAACGGCCCGGTCCGGCTTCCGGAACACGGCCCGGCGGGCCTATCGTCAACGGGCATGACCGGGAAACCGACCGCTGACCGGACACGCTCCCCGGTCGGCCGAAGGACGGGCGGCCTCGCCCTGGCCGTGGCGGGCTGCGCCCTGCTGGCCGGCTGCGGCTCCTCCCTCATCGGGTCCGCCGCACCGTCGGGCGTGAACCCGACCTCGACGACCGCGGGTGCCGCGCCGTCCACCACCGTGCCGATCAACGGCGAGGTGGCGGTGGCGTTCCCGGTGGTGGCCTGCACCGACCCCGCCGCCGGGGGGAGCGCCATCAAGGCCCCCTCGGGTTGGAGCCCGTCGATCATCACGGCGCCCGTGCCCACCTCCCTGGTGGGCAAGGTGACCTTCTACACGGACGGCGTGCACATCCTGCTCGGACCGTCGGGCTGGAACTGTGCACTGGTCCAGCCGGGACCCACCGGTCAGCAGACGTCCCCGGCACCGCCCGGCACGACGGTCGGCGGCCCCGGCGCGTCGACGACCGCCCCATCCGGCGCACCGACCTCGGGTCAGGGTGCCGCCATCGGCGCGGCGGGAGCGTCGACCCTGGCCGTCTTCCCGGCCGACGATCCCAATCCGCCGACCACCGGGGCGCCGGCTCCGGGCGCCGAGGGCGTGTTCGCCACCTGGGCGAGCACGGGTGCGAACGCCGGGATCGACCTGGTATGTCCGTTCTTCACCCTTCCGTCGTGGCAGCCCCAGCAGGCCGGTTGCTCGACCGCCAAGCCACCCGGTGAGCTCACCAACGCCCTCACCCCCGACGTGACGACCGTGGTCGACGGGGCCGGCGTGGTCGGCAGCCTCGCCGCGTCCGGCGGCCAACTCGTGGCCTCCGGTGTCGTCCTGTTCCCCCAGGTCCCGTCGGCCGTCAGCTACGGCTCGCCTGTCGCCGTGGCCGCAGAATCGTGCGTGCTGTCCGTGGCGTCGCTGTGCCCGACGGTGCTCTCGGACTTCCAGGTCCGCGAGTTCCCCGTCCCCAAGTAGGCACGTCCACGCCTGGGTGACCGTGCCGGACCGCCCTGCGCCCACCCAGCGTGGCCGTTCAGTTGCAGTACCGCCGGTTGGCACCGATCGCGCCACCCTGCGTGGACTCTGTTGACCCGCCGAGCGACCGACCCGTAGGTTCACTCCAGGTCGACGCCTCCACGCCTGGCGCTCGTACCGATTCGACACTTGGCCGACGGTTCACACCCGATGCCTTGTCCGGGAGCGACGGGCATCGGCCTCGGGGGTGCCCAGGACGGAGCGAGACCATGGCTGCACGGAAGGGAAGCGGGAACGACGGTCTGGGTGCGCTCGCCGGCGCCGGCGTGGCCACCATGTCCACGACAGACGTGGGGGCGCACAAGGCCCGCGCCCGCGCGTCCCGCCTGCAGCGGCTGTCGGTCGTCCTCGGGATCATCGCCGTGCTCCTGGTGCTGCGCGACGTGTTCGCTCCCGGTGTCTCGCTGCCGTCCCCCTCGGTCCCTCCGGCGCTCACGCCCTTTCTGCTGCCCCTGGGGCTGATCCTCCTGCTGTCCCTGGTGATGGTCGTTCCGATGCTGGCAGCCGGACGGTCGCCGCACATCCTCTACCGTCCCGACGAGCTCACCATGACCTTCGACGACGTCCGGGGGTCCGAAGGGCTGGTCGAGGAGGTGACCAAGTCCCTCAACCTCTTCCTCGCCTACCGCACCTTCAACGAGCAGATGGGCGGCACCCCCCGCAAGGCCATCCTGTTCGAGGGTCCCCCGGGAACGGGCAAGACCTACATGGCCAAGGCCATGGCCTCCGAAGCCGGCGTCCCGTTCCTGTTCGTGTCGTCGTCGGCCTTCCAGTCGATGTTCTACGGACAGACCAACCGCAAGATCCGCGCCTACTTCAAGGAGCTTCGGCGACAGGCCCGACGTGAGGGCGGTGCCATCGGCTTCATCGAGGAGCTCGACGCCATCGGCGGCAAGCGCGGATCCGGCGGCACCCAGGGAGAGGGCGTCCCCGGGGTGGTCAACGAGTTGCTGATCCAGCTCCAGTCGTTCGAACAGACGCCGTGGTCGATCCGGTTCCGCGGCAAGATCGTCGAGGCGGTGAACGCCTGGATGCCCGACGGCCACAAACTGCGCAAGCCGGCCTTCACCCCGGCCAACATCCTGGTCATCGGGGCGACCAACCGGGCGGAGGACCTCGACGCCGCACTGGTGCGCCCCGGGCGGTTCGACCGCAACATCTACTTCGGCCTGCCCGGGCGGAGCGGACGACGGGACATCATCGACTACTACCTCGACAAGAAGGCCCACGAGCCCGAGCTCGACGAGGAGGCCCGACGCGAGACCCTGGCGGCCATGACCGCCGGCTACTCACCGGTCATGATCGAGCACCTGCTCGACGAGGCCCTCGTGTGGGCGCTGCGCCGGGGCGCCAACCGCCTGTCGTGGCACGACCTCCAGCAGGCCAAGCTGACGGAGGAGATCGGGCTCGCCCAACCGGTCGAGTACACCGAGGCGGAGCGGCGGTCGATCGCCACCCACGAGGCCGGGCACGCCACCGTGGCCTGGTTGGTCGGCAAGGGCCGCAAGCTCGAGGTCCTGACCATCGTCAAGCGCAAGGACGCGCTCGGGCTCCTGAGCCACTCCGAGACCGAGGAGCGGTTCACCAAGTCCAAGTCCGAGGTCCGGGCGATGATCGACATCGCCTTCGGCGGCATGGTCGCCGAGGAGCTGTTCTTCGGCGAGTCGTCGACCGGGGTGGCGAGCGATCTCCGGGCCGCCACCGTCAACGCCTGCCAGATGATCGGTCTGCTCGGCATGGGCTCGTCGCTCATCTCGGTCGGGGCCATCGAGCACGCCGGTGGCGGACTGGTGGGCAAGGTCCTCGCCGACGAGGCCGGACGCGCCGAGGTCGAGGAACTGCTCGCCAGTTCGAAGGCGTCGGTCACCCGCATGCTCGACGACCACCGCCGCGTGGTCGAGGCCCTACGCGACGCCCTGCTCGTGCGCAGCGAGCTGATCGGCGAGGAGATCCTCGAGGTCATCCGCCGTTCGCAGGATGACCAGGACATCCTGCCGACCAACCTGCGGGACCGTCCCCGTGGGGAGTCCGAGGCCCTGTCCCGTCGCGGCGACTCCGGGCGGCCCGACTGACCGGCCCCACCTCGGGCCGTCGGGAATTCACCAGAGCGAGTTCCAGTCGTCGGGCTCGAGGAATCCGGTGGGACCGTTCTCGGGCCGGGTGACCCGGACGGCGTCGACGTCGATCCACGTCGGCTCGTCGAAGCCCGACCGGCGCCAGTGCCGCACCGGATGGGACTTCCAGTCCCGGCTCCTCACCCCTCCGGCCGAGTAGCCCGGACGGACCAGGAGGTGTGTGGCGGACCCGGCGATCACGACGCACGGCCGCACCTTGCCGTCGAGGTCCGGGTGGTCGGGGTCGGCGGCGTCGAAGGGCACCCAGGCCAGCACCACGCCCGCCGACCACGGATCGTCGCGGTCGAACTCCTCCTCCTCGAGCGGCGTCAGGATGGCCCGTCGGCGCCCCATGGTCGGGAGCACCGCGGCCGGCACCGGTTCGCCCGGCGCGACCGTCGGGCGGTCGGCGTGCGCCAGTCGCTCCCTCTTGCGGGCCAGGCGCACCTGCTCGGCCGCCCTGGCCGCCGCCTCGGCCTTCCTGCGACGCTCGTCCACCTCGCGCTGCTTCTTGGCCCGGCGGGCCTCACGCTGCTCGTCGCTGACCGTCGCCACGGCCGTCGGGCGCGTGGCCGGTGCGGTCGCGGTGCGCTCGAACCGTCGCCAGTCGGTGACGCCGAAGCGCTCGTCGGTGTCGAGGAGGGTGAAACAGAGGTCCGAGGCCGGCATCTCGCCGTCGGCCACCGATGCCAGCATCACCGCCACGGTGGCGTCGTCGTGGTCCGCCACGACGGCGTCGATCGCCGCCAGGAGCTGCTCGCGCGTGGGATCGTCGGCGTGGTCACCCAGTGCCTCGATCACGGCCGAGAGACACTGCTCCGAGTAGACGGCGGCGGCCACCGGCACCGCTGCCCGGTACTGGGCGCGACCGAGCACCGAGGCCGGGTCGCGGTGCTTGCGCAGCGCCGCCAGGGCATTGGCGATCGGCTTGCCGATCGGTGTGCGGGGGTCGGTGACGAGCTGCAGCGACTCCTTGAGGGACCGTGCGTCGACCCGGCTCAGCGCAGCCAGGACAACCGCCTCCCGGGCGCTGTCGGTAATGGGGCCTTCCATACTGCCGGTCCTTCCGGGTCCGGGCCGTCCCGGTCGGGACGGCACCACGGTCGGTCATCTTCCCACTAGTCCGCGCCCTCCCGGTCCCACCGCTGCGGCACGCCCGGTCCGGCCGGCCCGCCCACGGCGGGCGGCCGGGGCGCGGCGGGGCCCGGGCGGGGCGGGATCGGGCGGGGCGGGGCGGTGCACCGACCCCAGATGCGAAGAATGCGGACGAAAAGTGACGCGCGGGGTGTTGAATGGTAGGTACACCAGAGCGGTGCCGCAGACCCGACCATGAAAGGCAGGTCACCATGGACCAGGAGCATGCAGAGCAGGCGGCTTCGAACGGCGCGGTCACCCCGGGCGACGCCCTCCGATCCCTCCCGGCCGAAGCAGCCGACCGTGGCACCCGCTTCGTCTCGGCTCAGGCCATGCAGGCCCGGCTCTTCTCCGTCTACGACGCTGCGGCGGCCGCCGAAGACGCACTCGCGCTGGTCCAGGACCAGCTCACGCTAACCCTCAACCGGAGCTACTACGAGGCCGGCGAGATCGAGCAGATGGCCCAGCAGCTCGACGCCCTGCTCGCCCTCGACACCGTCGACCGCACGCCCGGGGAGCTGGTCTCGGACGAGTGACCGGCCGCGCCGGGGTGTCGGTCAGCCGATGAGTTCCTTCACCTTGGCGATGACGTCCAACGGGGTCTGGTCACCCGTGGGTACCGGTACGACCTGGAGGTGGCTCACACCCGCCTCCTCGAAGGCCTGCACCCGCTCGGCCACGTAGCTCTCCGGGCCGCACAGCGACATCGACTCCAGGAGTTCGTCGGGCACCAGCGCCTCGGCTTCGGTCTTCTTGCCGTCGAGGTAGAGGTCCTGGATCTTCTCGGCCTCCTCCTCGTAGCCGTAGCGCCTCACCACGTCGTTGTAGAAATTCCGCCCCTTGGCACCCATCCCACCGACGTACAGGGCCACCATCGGGCGGGCGAGGTCGCGCAGCGCCACCACGTCGTCACCCTCGCCGATCGCCACCATCCCCCCGACCGTGATCTGCAGGGGATCGAGCGACGGGTCGCGCTTCGCCCTGCCGGCCTCGAGGGACTCACCCCAGACGGCGTGGGCCTTCTCGGGTACGTACAGCATCGGGATCCACCCGTCGGCGATCTCGGCGGTCATGGCCACGTTCTTCTCCCCCAACGAGGCGATCCAGATCGGGATCCGGGGTCGCACGGGACGGCCGATGATCTTGAGCGCCTTGCCGAGGCCGGTCCCCCGCCCCTCGGGCAACGGCATGTCGTAGTAGGTGCCGTGGTGCTCGAGGGGGGCCTCCCGGGCCCAGACCTGACGACAGATGTCGACGATCTCGCGCGTCCGGCCGAGCGGCGCGTCGAACGGCACACCGTGCCAACCCTCGATGACCTGGGGACCGGACGAGCCCAGACCCAGGTGGAACCGGCCCTCCGACAGGGCGTCCACCCCGGCGGCGGTCATGGCCAGCAGGGTCGGCGTCCGGGTGAAGATCGGGAGGATCGCCGAGCCGATCTCCACGGTCTCGGTCAAGGCGGCCAGGTAGCCCATCTGGCTCGGGCTGTCGATGCCGTAGGCCTCGGCCACCCACACGAGGTCGAGTCCGGCCTTCTCCATCTCGGCGACCTGGGCGGCGGCCTTCCGGAAGCCTCCGGCGTAGCTGAGCATGGTGCTGATCTTCATCGTGGTCCCCGTTCGTCGGCCGCAGATCTCGGCCCCCCGACACTAGGGGACCCCGCGCGGACGGGCACGACCGCGAGCCGGCCCCAGCGGCGCAGCTCGCCCCGAGCCGTTACCCGCGCTCCGACGGGGGAGGGGCGAAGCGGACGCTCATCGACTGGCTGGCCGTGGCCAGGAGGTTGCCCGCCTCGGACCACAGGTAGGCGGTACCCTGCCCGTAGCCGTGGGCCAGGGCCTGGATCCGGATGTCGCACAGGACCCACTCGGTCGGCTCGAGGCGCACCACCCGCAACGTGTTGTCGAGGCTGCGCGACATCACCCGTCGTCCGAGCGGCTGGGCCATGCCGCCGGTGACGTAGTCGCCCAGGATGGCCAACGTGGCGGCCGACGGCTCGAGGTGACCGGGCACACGGGCCCACAGGGCGCTCGTCGGGTCCCCGGGGGTGAACGGCCCCTGGCTGATCTCCTCGAAGCTGCGGCCCTTGGCCAGGCGCACCTCGATCTGGTCGAAGATCGAGGTCGTGAAGTACGACGGCAGCCGGCGGGGCGGGCACTCGTGCGGCGGCGGGACCGCGGGCGGCGAGTCCCACACCCCGGCGGCGTCCATGTTGCCGGGCACGCCGAGCGCCGCGTTCACGGTCAGGATCTCGGTGTCCCCCGCCGTGCCGACGGCCCGGGCCTGGGTGATCCCCCGACCCACGGCGGCCAGCGTCACCTCGAGGTCGAGCACGGAGTCGGTCGGGGCGAAGGACAGGTACTGACAGGTGGCCCACACGGTGGGCCGCCTGGCGGCGGCCTCGAGAGCCACGAGCGCGGCACCGAGGCCGCAGCCTCCGAAGAGGAAGTTGCCGGGAGTGGTCAGCTCGGGAACGACCTGGAGCCTCCAGTGGAGTGGGTCACCGAGCTCCTCCATGCCGAGGAACTGACGGGCGTCGGTCACCGATCGACCCCCGATGACGGGAGGCTCAACTCCGCGGCACCTCGGCCCACGGCAGCTCCTTGTCCACCCGGACGTCGCCGGGCAGACCGAGGATGCGCTCGCCGAGGATGTTGCGCTGGACCTCGGAGGTCCCGCCCTCGATGGAGTTGGCGCGTGACCGGAGGAAGAACTTGCGCGAGGTGCCCGGGGGCCCCACCAGTCCGAGCACCTCGGATCGGCGCATGGTGAAGTCGTAGCCGACGAGGCCGTCGGCACCGAGCAGGTCCACGCACAGCTCGAACACCTTCTTGTTCACCTCGGCGAACATCAGCTTGGCGATCGAGCCCTCGGGTCCGGGGTTGCCCACCTTGCGGTTCTGCGAGGCCCGCAGGTTTGTGAGGCGCAGGACCTCCATCTCGACCCACAGCTGCATCAGGCGCTCCCGCTCGACGGCGGTGCGCCGGCTCCCCTCGCTCTGGAAGATGCGGACCGCCTCGGCGATCGAGCCCGAGCCCCGCTGGGGGGTCCCACCCCCACCGCCGATCGTGGTGCGCTCGTTGGACAGGGTGGTCATGGCGACCCGCCAGCCCTCACCCACCTCCCCGATGCGGTCGGCATCGGGCACCCGCACCTCGGTCAGGTACACCTCGTTGAACTCGGCCTCACCCGTCATCTGCCGCAGCGGCCGCACCTCGACGCCGGGTGCGTGCATGTCGAGCGCGAAGTAGGTCAGTCCCTTGTGCTTCGGGAGATCGGGGTCGGTGCGGGCCACGAGCATCCCCCGGTCGGCGATGTGGGCCAACGTGTTCCACACCTTCTGCCCGGTGATCACCCACTCGTCGCCGTCGCGTACGGCCCGGGTCGACAGGCCCGCCAGGTCGGAGCCGGAGCCCGGCTCGCTGAACAGCTGGCACCAGGCCTCCTCGCCGGTGAAGGTCCGTCGCAGCAGGCGGGACCGCAGCTCGTCGGACCCGTGGGTCACCACGGTCGGGCCGGCCATGGTCAGTCCGAAGAACTCGCGGGCACCCCCAGGGGTCGCCCCGGCCTCACCCAGCCGGCGGTCGACGATGCGCTGGAGGTTGGGAGGGAGTCCGAGGCCGCCCAGGCCCTCCGGAAACGAGATCCAGGCCAGGCCGAGGTCGTACTGCCGGCCGCGGAACTCCTCGACCGTCACCGTCCGTGGATCGAGCTCCTCCAACAGCTGGGTGACCCGTTCCTCGACCATCGTGGTGTCATCTGCCATGCGCAGAACATACCGCTCCCGCGTAGCCGGGATCGGAGTGATCCGTCGGAGGGGGTCAGGGCTGCAGCCGCTGGCGCCCCCATCCCCCGTCGACGGTGTCGTAGCGCACCCGGTCGTGCAGGCGGTTCGTGCCCTGCTCCCAGAACTCGAAGGAGTGGGGCGTCACCCTCCAGCCCCCCCACCACTCGGGCCGGGGCACGTCCGAGCCGGCGAAGGCGTCCGTCCAGTGGGCGACCTTGGCGTCGAGTTCGGCCCGACCGGCGATGGGACGGCTCTGGTGGGAGGCGTAGGCGCCGATCCGGCTGCGGAGGTCACGCGTGTCGTAGTACGCGTCGGACTCCGCGGCCGTCGTCCGTGCCACCGGTCCCTCGATGCGGATCTGGCGGCCGAGGGGTACCCAGTGGAACAGGAGGGCGGCCTCCGGATTGGCCTCGAGATCGTGGCTCTTGCGTCCGTCGTAGTTGGTGAAGAAGACGAAACCCCGGTGGTCCCACGACTTGAGCAGCACCATGCGGACCGACGGACGGCCCCGGGCGTCGGCCGTGGCCAGCGCCATGGCCTCGGGCTCCTCCACCACCTCACCGGCACGGCGGAACCAGCGGGCGAACTGGACGAACGGATCGGGATCGACGGTCGCCGGGTCGGGAGGTCCGTCGTCGGGGCCGTCGGGCGTGCGGGTCGCGTCCATGGGACCGACCCTACCGGGACGGGCGCGGCCCACTCCCTGGTGGGGGGCAGGGCTCGCGGGTCCGCGTCACGGCCACCGGCCGACGCGCCCGGACCCGCCGGACCGCCGCCGAGGCCCCACCCGACCGGCCCCGCGGCCGGCTCCCGGGCCGGGAGCCAGGGCTAGCCTGCGGAGCGTGACCCGCCCCCTCGATGTCGCCGCGGAGCGTGCGGCCACACCGGGCTGTGCCACGGTCGCACACCTCAACAACGCCGGCGCCGCGCTCCCGACGGCGACCACGCTGGCCACGGTGATCGACCATCTCCGCCTGGAGGCGGAGATCGGGGGCTACGAGGCCGAGACCGCCGAATGGGACCGGGTCCTCGGGGTCCGGGCCTCGGTGGCGGCCCTGCTCGGGGCGTCCCCCGACGAGGTGGCGATCACCGGATCGGACACGGAGGGCTTCACCAGAGCCCTGTGGGGTCTGCACCTGGGTGGCGGTCTCGGGCGCGGCCGCCGCATCCTGGTCGACCGTCTCGCCTACGACAGCCACTACATGGGGCTCCTCCAGGTGTCGGAATCGGCCGGGACCGTCATCGAGGCCGTGCCGAGCACGCCGGACGGCACCCTCGACCTGGACGCCCTCGCCGGGGCCCTCGCCGGCGGCGACGTCGCCCTCGCCAGCCTGACCCACGTCGGCACCCATCGCGGCCTGGTCAACCCGGTGGCCGACGCCGCACAGCTCTGCCGCCGGGCCGGTGCCGTCACCTTCGTCGACGCCTGCCAGAGCATCGGCCAGCTGCCGGTGGACGTCGCCACCATCGGGTGCGACGTCGTCACGGGGACCGGTCGCAAGTGGCTGCGAGGGCCCCGGGGCACCGGCTTCCTCTACGTACGGGCCGGATTCGCCGACTCGCTGCGACCGATCGGGATCGACGGTCGGGCGGCCGTCTGGGACGGCGACGACCACTACCGGTTACGGGACGGGGCCCAGCGGTTCATCCCCTTCGAGAGCCCGGTCGCCCTGCGCCTCGGGCTGGGTGCCGCCGTCGACCACCTCCTCGACCTCGGGATCGAGGCCGTCGCCCGGCGGGTCGGGTCGGTGGCCGAGGAGCTGCGCGGGCTGCTCGTCCCGATCGACCGGGTGGAGGTCCACGACGGCGGACGCCGACGCTGCGGGATCGTGACCTTCACCGTGGCGGGGCACACCCCGGGCGACGTCGTCGCCCGCGCCCGCGCCGCGGCCGTGAACGTGTCGGTCACCGAGCGCCCGGCCGCCCGGCTCGACCTCGGGGGTGACCGACCCGGCAGCGTCGTGCGGGCGTCACCGCACTACTTCTCCTCCTCGACCGAGTTGGCGCGCCTGGCTGACGTGGTCGCCGACCTGTCGGCGGACTGACGACGGTCACCGGCCGGCCGCGTCGGACTCCTCGCCCGGGGTCGTGCGCCGTCGGGGTGGAGCGTCAGGCGGGGCGGAACGGACTCCCGTGGCCCGGTACGACCAGCACCGGGGCCAGGGCCAGCAACTCGGCCCGGGACGCCTCGAGCACCTCCTGGTCGTCGGCCAGCGGGTCGACGTCGGGGCCTGCGGCGGACCACCACAGGTGGGTGCAGGCGACCAACCCGCGGTCGGTCTCCACGAGGGTCGTGATGTCCTCCGCCGAGTGGCCCGGCGTCGCCTTCAGTCGCACCGAGGGCCCGAGCTCGAAGCCGTCGGCCTCCCGGTCGATCCACACGTCGTCCTGGTAGATCGCCCAGTGGTCGTGGAAGCGGGCCCCGGTGAAGAGGGCCGCGTTGAGGGTGTGATCGGGGTGGTGGTGGCTGAAGACCACGTCGGTCACCTGACGGGGGTCGACCCCGAGCGCGAGCAGTGGATCGAGGATCAGGCTCCGGCTGGCCACCATGCCCGGGTCGACCACGATGACGGCGTCGCCGTCCCGGACCAGCACGACGGTGCTGGCGACCCGGTCTCGTGCGTAGCCCTCGGCCAGTACGTCGAGTCGCGCCGCCATGGTTCCTCCCGTTCGTCGTGCCCCGACAGTAGCGAGTGCACCACCCCGGGCCGGCGGTCCGCGGAGGTCGGGGGGCACCACTCGGACGGGGCCGCCGACCGCCCCCCCTCCTCGCCGTCAGCGCGCCCGCCGTCAGCGCGCCCGATGACCTCCGGATGCGGCCCGGGGTGGGCCCACGCCGTCGAGGACCCCGTCCCGCCGGTCGGCCGGCCCGACCAGCTGGGCACGGACCGACTGCAGCCGGATCCGCCGGGCCTTGAGGCCCAGCCGGAAGTTGGGGTCGTCGGTGTCCGCGATCTCGCTCGACAGGTCCCCGAGGGACCCGTCGATCAGGTTCCGCAGTTCGGTGGCCTCGTCCTCGGTCAGGGTGAGCTGCATGGGCTCCGTCTCCTCGGTGGTCGCGCTCCCCGGTGGGGCACCGGACCATCATTGGTCCGGCGGCGGCGGACGCACAGGGGCGAAGGTCCCAACTCGGCCCGGCGGCCCCGGTCCGCGCGGGTCGTGCGGGTCGTACCCGATTGACACCCCGGGCACGGACCCGATAGACGGGTGCGATGATCCTCCGAGGAAAGACCGTACTGGTGACCGGCGTCGGTGGCGGGCTGGGCCGCGAGTGCGCCTCGTCCGCCCTGCGCGACGGTGCGAACGTCGTGATCGCCGCACGCTCGTCCGACACGCTGACCACCATCGCCCACGAGCTCGACCCGACTGGCGAGCGGGTGGCCTCCCAGGTCACCGACATCACCGACGCCGACTCGTGCGCCCGACTGGTCGACGTGGCCAAGGAGCGCTTCGGCGCCGTCGACGCCCTGGTCCAGGTGGCCGCCTTCGAGAACGCCTGGGGCGGGCTCTACGACCTCAAATTCGAGGACTGGCGCTCGGCGTTCGAGACGAACGTCCTCGGGGCCATCAACGTGATCCGTCCCGCGGCCGCCGCCATGAAGGAGTCCGGCGGCGGGTCGGTCGTCCTCATCGGGTCGCAGTCGATGTTCGCCCCCCAGATGCCCCAGGGCGGGTACGCCGCCTCGAAGAGCGCACTGCTGTCGGCCATGTACTACCTCTGCGACGAGCTCGGGCCCGACAACATCCGCTGCAACATGGTCATCCCCTCGTGGATGTGGGGACCGCCCGTCGAGATGCTCATGAACTGGAGGGCCACGAACGAGGACAAGACGGTCGAGGAGGCCCTCGACGACGTGGTGGGCAAGTTCCCCCTGCGGCGTATGACCGAGGACGGTGAGGTGGCCGACGTGGTCGCCTTCTTCGCCTCGGACCACGCCAAGGCCGTCACCGGCCAGTACCTGCTGGTCAACTCGGGCGAGATGTTCCGGTGAGCGACCCGAAGCGGGTCGTCGTCTGGGGCACCGGGTTCGTCGGGCGCATGGTGATCCCCGAGATCGTGAAGCATCCAGGGTTCGAGTTGGTCGGCGTCGGGGTGTCCAACCCGGACAAGGTCGGCAAGGACGTCGGGGTCATATGCGGGATCGGCCCGATCGGCATCCTCGCCACCGACGACATCGACGCCCTGATCGCGCTGGCCCCGGACGCCCTCGTGCACTACGGCCCGACGGCGGCCAAGGCCGACGTCAACATCGCCCAGATGGGCGCCTTCCTGCGGGCCGGTATCGACGTGTGCTCGACGGCCATGACCCCGTGGGTGTGGCCGCACATGGCCCAGAACCCGCCCACGTGGATCGACCCCGTCACCGAGGCGTGCGCGGCCGGCGGTGCGTCCTGCTTCACCACCGGTATCGACCCCGGGTTCGCCAACGACCTGTTCCCCATGACGCTGATGGGCCTGTGCAGCGAGGTGCGCCAGGTCCGGGCGCTCGAGATCCTGGACTACATCAACTACGAGGGCGACTACGAGGTCGAGATGGGCATCGGCATGCCCCCGGACTACACCCCGATGCTCGAGCACACCGAGATCCTCGCCATGTCGTGGGGCGGGACCGTCCCGATGATGGCCCACGCCCTCGGCGTCGAACTCGAGGCCATCACGTCGACCTGGGAGAAGTGGGTCACCCCCACCGCCATCACGACGGCCAAGGGGACCATCGAGCCCGGCAACGTGGCCGCCATCCGCTTCACCATCAACGGGATCGTGGGCGGGCAGCCCCGCATCTGCCTCGAGCACGTGAACCGGGTCGGACAGGACGCCGCGCCCGACTGGCCCCGGGGCACCGAGAACGACGTGTACCGGGTGGTCATCGACGGCACGCCGTCCATCACCCAGGAGACGGCCTTCCGGTTCACCGACGGTTCCGGCCGCGATGCGGCGGCCGCCGGCTGCCTCGCCACCGGACTGCGCGCCCTCAACGCCGTGCCCTACGTCAACGACCTGCCCGCCGGGTGGGTGACCGCGCTCGACCTCCCGCTCATCCCCGGGGTCGGCAGCGTGCGCTGACGGCGGCACGACCACCCGACCCGGCACGACCACCCGATCCGGACCCGACGACGGTTCCGGTACCACGAACAGGAGTTGCGATGACACCCGAGGACCTCGTCGAGTTCGAGCTGATCAAACGGCTCAAGTACCGCTACCTGCGCAGCATCGACCAGAAGCTGTGGGACTCCCTCGAGTCCTGCTTCGTCCCCGAGGCCACCGCCCGGTACGGCGGCGGGCTCTACGAGTTCTCCAACCGGGACGACATCATGACGTTCTGCCGCGAGTCGATGGGGGCCACGACGTTCCTGTCGAGCCACCGCTGCCACCATCCCGAGATCGACCTGGTCGGTCCGGACGAGGCGACCGGGACCTGGGCACTCGAGGACACGGTCATCCTCACCGACTTCGGCCTCAACATCCAGGGCGCGGCGTTCTACGAGGACCGCTACGTCAAGCGGGACGGGGAGTGGAAGATCCTCCACACCGGCTACAAGCGTTCCTACGAGGAGCTCGTCCCCCGGGCCTCGATCGCCGGCATCAAACTGACCGCCGAGTGGTGGGCCACCGAGGGGCGCTCCACGCTCGGGAGCTGAGCGCCGGGTCCCCGGTCGCCGGGGGTCCCGGGTGGCGCCGCCGGGCCTCAGGACAGGGTCGCCCCGTCCACCCGGATGTCGGCCCCGTTCATGTGGGACGCCTCGTCGGAGGCGACATAGGCGATCGTGGCGGCGATCTGCTCCGGACGGCCGAAGTCGCCGAGCGGCATCACCCGGCTGATGAGCTTGGCGTTGGCTCCTTCGGGCACCGAGAACGACGCCGTGATGGGGGTGTCGATGGCACCGGGGCTCACGCTGTTGCACCGCAGGCCGGCCTTGGCGTACTCGACGGCGAGCTCGCGGGTCATGGCCAGCACCCCGCCCTTGGAGGCCGAGTAGGCCAGCGCCCACGGCTGGCCGGCATGGGCCGCCGTCGAGGCGATGTTGACGATGTTGCCCCGGCTGGCGAGCAGGTGGGGCAGCGACTCCCGGCACATCAGGAAGGTCCCGGTCAGGTTGACGGTGATGAGGCGGTTCCACTCGTCGAGGGCGAGCTCGTGGGAGTGCCCGAAGGAAAGGACCCCGGCCACGTTGACGACGACGTCGAGGCCACCGAGGGTGTCGACGGCACCGGACACGATGGACCGGACACCCTCCTCGGTCGACACGTCACCGGGCCGGGCCACGATCGAGCCGCTGGCTCCGGACGCCTCCGCGACCACCTCGGCGAGCGCCTCGCCGTTGACGTCGACGGCCACCACGGCCGCGCCTTCGTCGGCCAGCCGCAGGGCCGTCGACCGGCCGATGCCGGAGGCACCGCCCGTGACCAGTACCCGCTTCCCGTTGAATCGTTCCAGAACCATGGCGGCACTGTAGGACGGATCGCCCGTCCGGGTGGCCGCCCGGCGTGGAAAGCTGGGGCCGTTCCGCCGGCACCCGGTGTCGGCACGTCATCCGCCGACTCCCCCCCCGAGGCCCGCATGCCCACCGCACACGTCAACGGCGTCGACCTGGACTACGAGGTCGTCGGCTCGGGCCCCCGACTGGTCCTCTGCAACGGATCGGGTACGACCCGTGCCTCCTCCCGTCTGCTGATCGACCTGTTCGCCCCCGGATGCTCGTTGCTCGCCTTCGACTACCGGGGCCTCGGAGCGAGCGCCCCGGTGTCGGCGCCGTACGCCATGGCCGACTGCGCCGCAGACGTGCTGGGCCTGCTCGATGCCGTCGGGTGGGCGACGGCGCGGGTCCTCGGCATCAGCTTCGGGGGGATGGTGGCCCAGGAGCTGGCCGTCACCGCACCGGACCGCGTGGAGCGCCTGGCCCTCCTGTGCACCTCCGCCGGCGGGGACGGTGGGTCGTCGTACCCCCTGCACGAACTCGAGTCGCTCGGAGCCGACGCACGCGCCGAAGTGGCCACCCGCCTCCTCGACACCCGCTTCGACGCCGACTGGCTGGCCGACCACCCCGGGGACCGGGCCCTGGCCGAGATGCTGGCCCGGCGCGACGCCGACCCCGCGCACGAGGCCGGTCGGCACGCCCAGTTCGAGGCGCGTCGGGGCCACGACGTGTGGGACCGTCTGGACGTCATCGGGTGCCCGACCCTCGTGGCGGCCGGACGCTTCGACGGCATCGCCCCCCTGGCCAACTCCGCCGCCATCGCCTCGCGGATTCCCGGCGCCGAGCTGCGGGTCTACGACGGTGGCCACGTCTTCTTCGCCCAGGACCCGGCGGCCCTGCCCGACGTGCGGGACTTCCTGTTCGCCGACCGACCGTGACGGGCGCGGGCGGACGCCCGATCCGGTCGACGGCCGGTGGCACACCGGTCTGACAGTCTGTCGACGTGCACGGGGCCCGGTCATGAGGATCATCCACACGAGCGACTGGCACATCGGGCGCCGGTTCGAGCGCGAGTCCCTGGAGGAGGACCAGCGGGCGTTCCTGGCCTGGCTGGCCGACCTGGTGCGCGCCGAGCGGATCGACCTCGTGATCGTGGCCGGCGACGTCTACGACCGGTCACAACCGGCCGAGGACGCGGTGTCCCTGCTCGACCACGGGCTCGACGCACTCCGGTCGGCCGGGGCGCAGGTGGCGATGATCTCGGGCAACCACGACAGCGGCCGGCGGCTCGGATTCGGGGCCGGTCGCCAGGCACTCGGCGGGGTCCACGTCTTCACCGACGACCTCCGTCCACCCGCTCCCCGGGTGGTGTCGGTCGGCGACGAGCGGATCGTGCTCGTCGCCGTGCCCTTCCTCGATCCCCACGTGGTCCCGTCACCGGCACCCGACGACGACGGCACCCCGCGGCCGGCCACCCACCAGAACGTCCTGGCCGACGCGCTCGACGCCGGACGCCGGGCCCTGGGCACGGTCGACCCACTGCCGTCGTTCGCCATCGCCCACGCCTACGTGTCCGGCGCCGGCCTCTCGGACTCCGAACGCACCCTGGCCGTGGGGGGCGCCGACCAGGTGGACCCCGCCGTCCTCGACGGTTTCGACTACGTGGCCCTCGGCCACCTCCACCGTCCCCAACGCATCGGGGGTTCGGACACGGTCGCCTACTCGGGCTCGCCCCTCCCCTACTCCTTCAGTGAGGACCACCCGAAGTCGGTCCGCCTGGTCGACGTGGTCGACGGCCGGATCCACGACGTCACGACGGTGGCCGTACCCGTCGGTCGTCCCGTCGTGACCCTGACCGGCACGCTGGAGGCGCTGCTGGTCGACGCGGCCCACGAGCGGCACGTCGACCACTGGGTGGCCGTGCGCCTGACCGACGACACCGTCCAGACCCAGCCGATGGAGCGCCTGCGTGCCCGGTTCCCCCACGCCGTCAGCCTCCGCTACGACAACCCGTCGACCGGGGCCATCGTCGACTTCGGCGCCACCGGCCCGCCGATCGAGGACCGGGCGGACGAGGACGTGGTCCTCGAGTTCCTGGAGGAGGTGCGCGACCGGACACCCACCCCGTCCGAGCGGGCCCTGGTCCTCGACGCCCTGTCCGCCGCCACCCGGGAGTCCCACGGGTGAAGCCGCTCGCCCTCCGTCTGCAGGCCTTCGGGTCCTACGCCGGCGAGTTCGCCATCGACTTCGCCCGCCTCGGTCGCCACGGGGTGTTCTCGATCACCGGTCCGACCGGCGCCGGCAAGTCGACCATCTTCGACGCCATCGTCTACGCCCTCTACGACGACCTGCCGGGCTTCCGCGTCAACAGCCACATCCGCAGCCAGTACGCCGACCGCGCCACCCGCACCGAGGTGGTCCTCGAGTTCGAGGCCGACAGCCGGCACTGGATCCTCACCCGGGCCCCGGCCCAGTCCCGCCCGAACAGCCGCAAGGCGGGCGGCACCGTCGACGACCCCTCGACCGTGAAGCTGGAGGAGGCCGGTGTGCCCGGCTCCGCGGTGACCCGCAAGCGCGAGGTGGTCGAGCGCATCACCGAGCTGATCGGACTGGACAAGGCCCAATTCGAGCAGGTCGTGCTGATCCCGCAGGGCAAGTTCGAAGAGGTGCTGAAGGCCAAGACCCAGGAGCGGGCCGACCTGCTGTCCCAGCTGTTCCCGGTGGACGTCTACATCCGCACGACCGAGGCGCTGAAGCAGCTGGCCGCGTCTCGCGGAGAGGCCTACGACACGCTCGCCCGCGACCGGTCCGCCACCGAGGGACGGATCGTCGACGAGGTCACGGCGCTCCGCGCCCTGGTCACGGCCACCGCGGCGGACGGGTCCGATGACCCCGGGACGCCCGAGGGTCCCCTGGAGGTGGACCTCACCGACCCGGACGGGCTGGTAGCGGGGCTGGCCGGGCTGGTGGCGACGCAGGCGGCGGCCCGGGACGCGGCGGCCGCCCGGCGCGAGGCGGCCCGGGTCGCCCGGGAGGCGGCGGAGGAGGCGGTCCGCCGGTGGGACCAGTGGCGGGTGGACCGTGCCGAGGCCCAGGACTTCGCCGTCCAGGCGGCCGCCGACGAGGAGGAGCTCCGGGACCTCGAACGGTCGGCGGACGTCGCGGCCCTGCGGGGCGCCCTCACCACCTGGAGCCAGTCGGTCGAGCAGGGAGCGTCGCTCGCCGCCGAGGGCCGACGCCTGCGGGCGGACGTCGACACGTACTGGGTGGACGGCTACGACCCGGCGGCGCTCGAGGGGGCGACGTCCACGCTGCTGCTGGCGGCGGCCGTGGCGGGTGACGCCGCCGCTCTCGAACGGGCGGACCGGGCCCGGGCCGAGCTCGAGTCGACCGCCCGCCGCCTGGACGCGGACGAGGCCGCGCTCGGCGCCCGGGTCGACGCCCTGGCGGTCATCGACGCGTCCCGGGCGACGGCGGCCGAACGGCGGGCCGAGGCCGAACTGGACCTGTCGCAGCTCGACGGACGCATCGCCGGACGCGCCGGGGCGGCGGCCCTGGTGGAACAGCTGACCCGGGACACCCGGTCCGCCCGGGAGCGCGCGGAGGCCGAGCAACGCCTCGCCCGGGCCGACGGGCAGCTCTCGGTGGCGGCCGGGGCCGAGGCCGAGGCCGTCGAGGAGCTGGCCCGGCTCCGGACGGCCTGGCGGGACGGCGTGGCCGCCCGGCTCGCCGGCCACCTGGTCGACGGCCGACCCTGTCCGACCTGTGGAGCGACCGAACACCCGGCACCGGCGGCCCCCACCGGGGACACTCCCGACGACGACGCCCTCGAAGCGGCCGAGGGCGCGGCGACGGCCCGGGCTGATGCCCGCCACCGGCTCGAGGTCCAGGTGGCCGAGGCACGGGCGGAGCTCGGGTCGTTGCCCGTCGTCGCTGGGCTCGCCGACCTCGCCACGAGGCTGGCCGCCGCACGGACGGAGCTGGAGGCGATCGAGGCGGCGGTGGTGGCCCAGGCCGAGCGGCGTCACGAGGTGACCCGACTGGTCGACGAGGAGACCGACCGGTCGGAACAGGCCGACGCGGAGCGCGCGGCGATCGCCGGGCTGTCGGGCGCGCTGGGTGAACGTCGTCTGCGGTGGACGGCCGACCGGGACGCCTTCACGGCCGAGCACGGCACGGTCGCCCCGGGCACCGAGCGGGTCGAGCGGCTGCGCACCCTGGCGCGGGCGCTCGAGGCCCTGGCGACCAACCGGGAGGCGGCGGACACCGCCGGACGCGCACGGATCCAGGCACGGCAGGCGTTGGACGGGACCATGACCTCGTTCGGCGTGGACGACCCGGCCGAACTGCTGGCCTGGGCGCGGAGCGCCGACCAGATCGCCACGGCGCGCCGGCACCTCGAGGACCGGGCCCAGCACCGTCGTGAGGTCGACGCCCGCCTGGCGGCCTACGCGGCCGGCGGCGGGGCCGGGGAGCGACCGGACCCGGGTCCGGCGGTCGAGGCCGAGCGCGCGGCGGTCGACGCCCACGACGGCCTCGTGGGACGGGTGGCCACCATGGAGTCCCGACTCGGTGCCGTCCGGACCGCCGTGGCCGGGCTGGCCGACGGAACCGCCGCCCTGGCCGGGGCCCGGACGGCGAAGGAGGAGGCCGACACCCTCGCCGGCCTGTGCGCTGGCCTCGGTACGGGGCCCGATGCCACGAGGCTGTCCCTCAAGAATTGGGTGCTGGCCTACTACCTCCGCCAGGTGCTCGCCCACGCCAACCGGCGCCTCCACGACATGACCCGGGGCCGCTATGCACTCGACCTCAGCGGCGAGCACACGGATGGCCGGCGACCCTGGGGCCTCGACATCTCGGTGCTCGACGCCGAGACGGGCCAGTCCCGCCCCGCCACCACCCTCTCGGGCGGCGAGACGTTCATGGCCGCCCTCGCCCTGGCGCTGGGGCTGGCCGACGTGGTGTCGGCCGGCTCGAACTACTCGATCGGCGCCCTCTTCGTGGACGAGGGGTTCGGTTCGCTGGACGGTGACTCGCTCGACACGGTGATCGAGGTCCTCCGCTCACTCCAGGACGGGGGCCGCATGGTCGGCGTGATCAGCCATGTCCAGGAGCTGAAGGACGCACTGCCGAACGGGATCACCATCGTCTCGACCAACCAGGGCTCGGCCGCCACGCTGCACTACCCCGACGCGTGACCGGTCGCCCGCGTCGTGCCCGGCGCCCCGTCGTCGGGGCGCTGGCGATCCTGGCGGCAGGGATCGCGGCCGCCGCCTGCACCACGACCGGGCCGGCCACGACGACCCCCACGGGGGCCGGACCGACGTCGGCGCTCCAGGTGGGGCCCGGCACACCGGCCACCTACACGGTCCGACCCCAGCCGGCACCCGGGTCCTGTCACTACCGCGCCGAGGGCGGTGCACCCCTGCCCGACCCGTCCTGCACGCCGGGGGCGATCAACCCGGAGGTCACCCAGGCGGACATCGCCACCACCATCTGCCGGTCCGGGTGGACGACGACCGTGCGGCCCCCGGAGTCGGTGACCGGGCCCGAGAAGTCGGCCTCCGCCGCCGCCTACGGCTACTCGGGCCCGTTCGCCACCGCCGAGTACGACCACCTCATCCCGCTGGAACTCGGCGGGGACCCCGACGACCCGGCCAACCTGTGGGTCGAGCCCAACGACCTCCCGGGGGCCACCTCGACACGGAACGGCAAGGACGACCTGGAGAACACCCTGCGGGAGCTGGTGTGTTCGGGGAGCCTGTCGCTCGCCACCGCCCGCCAGGCCATCGCCACCGACTGGGTGACCGCCGCCCACCACTTCGGGGGCTGAGCCCACCGACCCCGGACCGCGACCCCAGCTCGGCGTCCACCGGTGCGACAAATTCTACGCTGGGGGCATCCGGGCACGAGGTGCGCACGTCGCGTGCCCGGACGATTGGGAGAACCACACCGATGACGATGACGTACGTGCGCGAGGCGGGCCAGGGTGGCCCGAAGCGGCGCCTGCCGATCCAGATCGCCAACGAGGCCAAGATGATCGGGGCGACCATCGAGCTCCTGGAGACCCACGAGGTCGACCAGATCACCAGCCGGATGATCGCGGCGCGTTCGGGCACGGCCACCAACTACATCGCTCGCTACTTCGGTGGACGGGACGGACTGCTGGCCGCCACCGCCGACGAGCTCGGCCACCGGATCGCCGACCAGATCGACGAGTTCGGTCGTCAACCCGGCGTCGACGACCCGGCGCAGTTCCTCACCCGCGCGCTCGCCATCCCCGAGTCGGCGCTCTGGTTCCGGCTGTTCCGCCACCTCGTCGGACGCAACCTGCCGTCCAGTGCCCATCCCCGCGGCAAGCCGCCGCTGATCATGGCCTGCGACGCCGCCATCGCCCGTGTGTTCCGGATCGAGGGGGACAACGCCACGTTCTGGTCGAACGTCTTCGTCACCTACACCATGGGGAACATCGCCTTCGGGTCGCTGCTCGGCAACCGACCCGACGAGGGCAACCGGGTCCTGGGCCGCCTGGCGGCCGTACTCGAGGCGCAGCGCGACGAGCAGGTGGCGGAGGCGTCCTGAACCCGACGGTCAGGACGCCCGGAGCAGCACCGTCTGGGTGTCCGACCAGTACCGGTGACACGAGCGGCACTTCCAGTTCGTGGCGGTCCCAGACACCAGACGCGGGTAGACGATCAGCATGGGCACCTCCTGCGTTCCACAGTAGGGGCAGGTACGGAATGCTTCTGACTGGCTCATGACTCTCCTTCCGGCGTGACCGTCACCGGTTGCATCGGCACGGCACCGGAAAGCTTGAGTCGGGCGGGCCGGACCTACCGGGCGCAGAACGCCGTCAGGGCGACCGCCTCGACCTCGAGCTGGCGGGTGAGCCCTCCGAGGATGGCCTTCTCGGCGGCACCACCGACCAGCGGGACCCGGACCGCCAGATCGCCGGCCACGGTCTGGAGCGTGCCCTCGTCGTGGTCGGCCAGGGTGAGGGTCCCCCGGCACCGCAGCATGCCCCCGTAGTGGTCCGGTACGACCACGAGTGTGCCCGTGTGGGTGTCCGTGTCGTAGTCCGTCTCGATCACCCAGGTCAGCTTGTCGGCGTCGACGACCCGGGCGGCCGGTCCGGTGATGGTGCCGGCGAAGGCGTAGCGGACACGGACGAGGAGGGTGCCCGAGTCGGTGGACGTGGACAGCAGCTCTGGTGCCCGCACCGATGACGAGGCGTCCCCCAGGCTGGCGTAGTAGTCCGGGTCGCCGAGGGCCTGCACCACGTCCCCGCGGTCGGCGGCGATCGTCTCGGTGACGGTGAAGCGCACGGTTCCCCCTTCGTCGGTCCACCGCCAGCGTACGGCGGAGCGCTCGACAGGCCGAGGACCGGTGACGGAGCGGCGGGCGGCCGTGAGCGGGGTCAGGACAGCTCGTTGCAGGGGAACGGGAGGGCCCGTCCGGTGAGGGCCAGGGTGAGCACCCCCGGGTCCGCCCGGTCGGCCAGCGCTGCCAGGACCGGGTTCACGGCGGCGAGCGCGGAGGCCGGTGCCTCGACCGGGAGCCCGCAGGCCAGCTGCAGGTCGAAGGTGTGGACCACGAGCTCCGTCACCCGGGTGTCCAGGTGGGCGTCGAAACGCAGCCATCCCACGAAGTGGACCGGGATCGCGTCGTCGGGCGTCACGGCCACGCGGTCGAGTGTGGCCCCACCACCTCGCCGACCCACGGCACCAGGTCGTCCGGGCCGGTGGCCGCGGCGGCCGCCGACCGTGAGGCGATCCCCTGGTGGGCGTCCGCGGTGGACAGGGCCGGACGGTCCCCCGACCGGGGTACGACGGCCTCCACGGTGGCGAGGAACTGGTTGACCGCGTCGTCGAGCGCGGTGCGGACCGGGGACGGCGACCCGTCGGTCACGGGATCAGCCACTGTCCGGCGACTGCCCGGGGACCGGTGCACGGAGCATCGCGGGAGTGCACGCCCGACCCCGTGCGCGGGTCCCGCCCCCGTCGTACAGTGACCCCGTGACCGACGCGATCCGCCCGTTCCGCATCGAGGTTCCCGACGCCGACCTCGACGACCTCCGTGACCGGCTGCACCGCACCCGGTGGCCCGAGGCCGAGACCGTCGACGACTGGAGCCAGGGGATCCCGCTCGCCTACACGCGCGAGCTGTGCGGCTACTGGGCCGACGGGTACGACTGGCGGGCCACCGAGGCCCGCATCAACCGGCACCCGCAGTTCCTGACCGAGATCGACGGCCTCGACATCCACTTCGTGCACGTGCGGTCCCCGCACCCGGGCGCCCTGCCCCTGGTCATCACCCACGGCTGGCCGGGCTCGGTGGTCGAGTTCCTGAAGGCCATCGGCCCCCTGACCGATCCCGTGGCCCACGGGGGCGACCCCGGCGACGCCTTCCACGTCGTCTGCCCGTCGCTGCCCGGCTTCGGGTTCAGCGGTCGGCCGACGGGCACCGGGTGGGGGGTGGAGCGGACGGCCGCCGCCTGGGCGACGCTGATGGCCCGCCTCGGCTACGGACGGTACGGCGCCCAGGGCGGTGACTGGGGCTCGGCCGTCACGACCCAGCTGGGACGCCTCGACCAGGAGCACCTGGCCGGCATCCACCTCAACATGCCCGTGGTGGCACCGTCGGCGCTGTCGTTCGAGGACCTGAGCGAGACCGAGAACGCCGCCATCGCGTCGATGGCGCACTACCAGCAGTGGGAGTCGGGGTACTCCAAGCAGCAGTCGACCCGACCCCAGACCCTCGGCTACGGCCTCGTCGACTCCCCGTCGGGCCAGTGCGCATGGGTCGTCGAGAAGTTCCGGGCCTGGACCGACTGCGACGGGCACCCCGAGAACGTCCTGACCAGGGACGAGCTGCTCGACAACGTCATGCTCTACTGGCTGCCGGGCACCGGGGCCTCGTCGGCCCGCCTCTACTGGGAGAGCTTCGAACGGAGCTTCAGCGACGCCGAGGGCACCATCGACGTACCCACCGGCTGCTCCATCTTCCCGAAGGAGATCATCCGCATCTCGCGCCGGTGGGCCGAGACCCGCTTCAGCGACATCCGCTACTGGAACGAGCTCGACCGGGGCGGGCACTTCGCCGCCTTCGAGCAGCCCGAGGCCTACGTGGGCGAGCTCCGGTCGTTCTTCGGGCTGGTGCGCTGACCCTCAGGCGGCGGACCCGCGCACCAGGCGGCCGGACCGGGTGCCGGTGTCGGCGTCGTGGCGTCGGGTGACCTCGCCGTTGACCAGCGTGGCCAGGTAGCCCTCGGCGGGTTGGAGGATGCGGCTGACCCCGGTGGGGAGGTCGTGCCGGAGTTCCGGCGGGCAGATGCGCAGCCGTTCGAAGTCGATGACGTTGAGGTCGGCGCGCTTGCCCACCTCCACCGTGCCGCGGTCGGCGAACCCGTAGAGCTCGGCATTGGCTCCGCTGAGCTTGTGCACCAGGAGCTCGAGCGGCAGGAGGGCGCCGGCCGTGCGGTCACGGCCCCAGTGGGTGAGATGGAAGGTCGACGCCGAGCAGTCCGAGATGAGGTTCACGTGGGCGCCGGCGTCGCCGAGCCCGGTGACCGTGTTCGGGTCGAGGAGCATCTCGCGGCAGACGTCGAGGGTGCCGTTCACGAAGTTCGACCCGAGCAGCGCGTAGAAGGCGCGCCCCTCGTCGGCCAGCAGCAGGTCGTACATGTACTCGACCGGGTCGATGCCCGCCGCCGTGGCCACGGCCCAGACGGACTGGTCGAAGCTCGGCTCGTAGTCGACCGGGTCCGTCAGCGGGAAGGTGACCGGCAGGGCGGGGGCGAACAGCTCGACCACCAGGGCGCTGAAATCGGTGGCGTCGCCGGCGGCCGTCCCCTCGGCCAGGATGGCCCGCTTCACCTCGGGCCGGCGCATCTCGGCGACCCGCTCGGCCAGGGGCAGGTGGGCGATGGCCCGGTAACTCGGCCGGCCCATGAACAGGTGGTAGGTGTCGAGGCTGGTCATGATCGTGACCGAACGGGCGATGGTCTGGGGTCGCAGCGCCAGTCCCCTGCGGTTGGCCTCGGCCGCGGCGTCGAGGACCAGGCGCCAGTGGTCGGGGTCCTCGAACAGCTGGGCCACCGTGAAGGTCACCGGTCGTCCGCTCTCACGTGCCGCGGCCTCGAGGAGGGGGATCTCGTCGATGGGCTTGGCCCGCTCGCCACCGAGCCGGTCGAGGGTGCCGATGGTCCCGGCCACGATGGCCTCGAACACGCCGTGGCCCGAGCTGCCCATGGCCCGGGCGAACGCCAGGACCTCCTCCTCGGGGGCATAGGTGCCCGGCACGGGACGACCCGACTTCGCCTTGTGACCGATGGTCCGCGACGTGGTGAACCCGACGGCGCCGGCCGCCATGGCCTCGCCGATGATGGACGCCATCGCCGCGATGTCCTCGGCCGTGGCGTCCTCGTTGGCGGCACCCCGCTCCCCCATCACGTAGAACCGCACCGCCCCGTGGGCGATCTGGGCGGCGATGTCGACGGCGTAGCGGCCGCCGTCGAGCAGGTCCAGGTACTCGCCGAACGTCTCCCACTTCCCCCAGGGCATACCCACGCTGAGCGCCGATCCGGGTATGTCCTCGACTCCTTCCATGAGGTCGATGAGGGCGTCGTGGTCGGTCGGGCGCACCGGGGCGAACCCGACACCGCAGTTGCCCATCACCAGGGTGGTGACACCGTTCGAGGCCGAGGGCTCGAGGACGTCGTCCCAGGTCACCTGGCCGTCGTAGTGGGTGTGGACGTCGACCCACCCCGGGGTCACGAGCGCCCCGTCGGCCTCGATGGTGGCCGTGGCCGCCTCGGAGATCGAGCCGACCTCCACGATTCGACCGTCGCGCACGCCCACGTCGGCGCCGAACCGGTCACCGCCGGTTCCGTCCACCACGGTCGCACCCTTGATGACGATGTCGAGCATGTCGTGCTCCTCCGCTCTCCCCCGTCCGTCTTCCCCCGGGGTCGGACCGCTGTCCGTCGCCACCACGGTAGACCGCCGGGGGATCCGGTGTGCGGTGTGCGACGCCCCCGGAGCCGGGCGGGCACCGCGGACGTACGCTGTACCGTGGCCCCCGAACGATCGCATGCGGCGACGGCCCCCCGGCGATCGCCCGTGGGCCTGATCCGGGCCTGCCACTTCCAGCCCACGTTGGCGGTCACGGCGGTCACGACCGCGCTGGCCGTCCTCTCGGGCCGCAGCCCGTGGGGCTGCGTGGCGGTGGCCGCGGCCGTGGTCTCCGGTCAGCTGTCGACCGGGTGGAGCAACGACTGGTTCGACGCCGCCCGCGACACCGCCAACGGCCGGATCGACAAGCCGATCGTGTCCGGTGCCGTGACCGTCGCCACCGTGCGGACCGCCGCCCTGTGCGCACTGGCCGCCTGCGTGCCGCTGTCGTTCCTCTCGGGGTGGCGGGCGGCCCTCGTCCACCTGGTCGCCGTGGGCTCGGCCTGGGCCTACAACGCCGGCGTCAAGGCCACGCTGGCGAGCCCACTTCCCTATGCCGTCTCGTTCGGGCTGCTGCCGGCCTTCGTGACCCTCGGGCTCGCCGGACACCCGTGGCCGCGACCGGCGCTGATGGGTGCGACCGCCCTGCTCGGCGTCGGTGCCCACTTCATCAACACCCTGGCCGACCGCGAGGACGACGCCCGCTCCGGCATCGCCGGACTGCCCCAACGGATGAGCGCCACCGCCTGCCTGTTCACCGGGGTCGCCCTCCTCTCGGCCTGTGCGGTCGCCATCTGGACGCTCGGGGGCGGTTCGTCCGTCGTCCGGTCGCTCCTCCTCGCCGGGTGCCTCGGGGCGGCGGCCATGGTGGTGGTCACGACCCTGCGGGGCGCCCCCCGGGCGGCGTGGACGTGGACGCTGGTGACCGTGCTCGGCTGTGTGGTGCTGTTCGGCGTGGCCCGCCCGTCACTGGTCGGCGGCTGACACCCGTCCGGGACCCATCGCCTCCGGGGCAACCCGGCATTGCGTCAGAGCCCTCCCCGGTTCATACTGACCGGGTGGGTGGCGGATCACGGGGGGATCCCGGGTAGCGGCGGCTACTCGGGATTTCCGGCGGTCAGCGCCGCTTCGCCAGGTAGGCCCGATAGCCCTCGGCCAGCTCCCGCAACCCCGGGTCGGCCTCGAACCGGGGCTCGAACCGCACCCAGGCCGCCTCGCGCTTGGCCGGGATGTACTCGGTCGGCCAGTACCCCTCGTGGGGCCGGTACCCCTTCAGGACGTTGCGGGCGACCGTCGCCTTGTGGACCTCGTCCACGCCGTCGGCGATGCCCATCGTCGGCGCACCGGCGTACATGGCCTGGAGCGGGGTGAGGTCGGTGGTGCCGAGCGAGCCCATGATGTGCAGCGCGTTGAACGACACGTCACGCAGCACCTTGGCCATGGTGAACTTGACCGTGGCGATGTCCGTGCGGCACTCCTGGGTACTGGAGTGGTCGATCTTCCACGCCGTCTCCAGGACCAGGAGACGGAGCATCCGGATCTGGGCGTAGGAGTCGGCGATCTTCTCCTGCACCATCTGGTGCTCACCGATGATCTTGCCGTGCGACTCGCGGCTGAGCGCCCGCTCGCACATCATGTCGAAGGCCAGGTTGCACTGGGCGATCGTGCGCATGGCGTGGTGGATCCGCCCGCCGCCCAGCCGGCGCTGGGCCAGCACCTTGGCACCGTCCTCGGGACCGAGCAGGTGGTCGAGCGGAACGCGCACCTCGTTGTAGACGATGTGGTTGTGGTTCCGCGGCTCGGGCTGGATCTCCACGCCCGGCGTCTCGCGGGGCACCACGAACATCCCGTTGGTGCACATGACGAAGAGGATGTCGGCGACCCGACCGGCGCTGGTGAACCACTTCTCCCCGTTGATCACCCACTCGTCCCCGTCGCGGGTGGCGTAGGTCTTGAACAGGTTGGGGTCGGAGCCGCCCTGGGGCTCGGTCATCGAATAGGCCGACCACAGCTCCTGGTCGAGCATGGGCTTCAGCCACCGCTCCTTCTGCTCCTCGGTCCCGTAGGCGGCGAGCATCTCCATGTTGCCGGTGTCGGGTGCGGCCGCACCGAACATCTGGGGAGCGGAGGGATAGCGCCCCAGGATCTCGTTGAGCAGCGCCAGCTGCAGCTGGCCGTAGCCCGGGCCGCCGAGGTCCTCGTCGAGGAAGATGGCCCACAGACCCTGGTCCTTCACCTGCTGCTGGAGCCCGGTGACCAGCGCCCGGATCTTCGGGTCCTTGGAGCGGACCGCGTAGGGGAACACGTACTCGAGCGGCTCCACCTCCTCGCGGCAGAATTGCTCCACCCAGTCGAGCTTCTCCTGGTACTCGGGGTCCGTCGCGAAACTCCAGCCCATCACGCCTCCTGGTCGGGGCCCGATCCCCCGGGCCGTCGCCGACACGCTACCGGGGGAGGCACACGTCCTCCCGCACGCCCGCCGCGGACCCCGGAACCGTCCCGAGGGGCCCCGGTGATCACGTACCGGTGATGACCGGATCGACGGATGCTGGGGTACGTTCCAGGCAGTGGCACTCCCCCCTGACGTTCCCGCCCTGATCACGGACGCCCCTCGCCTGGAGGCGCTGTGCGACGAGCTGTCGGGCGAGGCGTTCTACGCCATCGACACCGAGTTCCACACCGAACGCACCTACTGGCCGGCACTCGCCCTGATCCAGCTGGCGTGGCGGGACCGGGTGGCCCTGGTGGATCCGCTGGCCGTCGACCCCCGACCGCTGGGCCGCCTCTTCGACGGACCCGGCACCGCCGTCGCCCATGCCGCCGGGCAGGATCTCGACATCCTGTGGCGGGCCTGCGGTGTGGCTCCCCGCCAGGTGTTCGACACCCAGATCGCCGCCGGGTTCCTCGGGATGTCGACACCGTCCCTGGCCCGACTGGTCGACCAGGTGCTCGGCATCGGCCTGGAGAAGGGCGACCAGCTCTCCGACTGGCTCCACCGACCGCTGCCGGACACGCAACTCGCCTATGCCGCCGGCGACGTCGAGCACCTCCTCGCGCTGCGCACCGAGATGTCGGAGCAGCTGGCGCGGCGCGGTCGACTGGACTGGGCCATCGAGGAGTGCCACCGGGTCCTGGCCGATCGGCGACGCGACGTCGTGCCCGAGGAGGCGTGGTGGAAGGTCGGGGACGTGCGCCGGCTGACGGGGCGGTCGCGAGGGGTCGCCCAGGAGGTGACGGCATGGCGCGAGCGCAAGGCCGCCGCCGTCGATCGGCCACGTCGCAGCGTGCTGTCGGACCTGGCCGTCCTCACCATCGCCCAACGGCCACCCCGTGACCGGCAGAGCCTCGAGAAATTGCGCGGCGTCGACGGGCGGAGCCTGGCCAAGGGCGGCGCCGCCGAGATCCTCCAGGCCGTGGAGCGTGGGCGGAACCTGTCCTCCGACGAGCTGCGGCTGCCTCCCGACGTGGCCGAATCGCGTGCGTCCCAGGTCGCCGTGGCCGTGTCCGCCGGACTGGTGCGCCAGATCGCCGAGGAGCTCCAGTTCGATCAGAGCCTGCTGGCCAACCGCAGCGACATCGCGCTCCTCGTCGTCGGCGCGCCCAGCCGGATCGACGAGGGTTGGCGCCGCGACATCGTGGGCACCCCGCTCCGTCGACTCCTGGACGGCGAGGTGGCTGCGGCCTTCGACGACGGTCGACTGGTGCTCGAGACACGTTCCCACCGGCCCGCCGAGTCCGATCTCGACGGCACCGGCTGAGCACGCCGGCCGCCGGGAGCACCACGCGGCGGTGTGCACAGGGGGCGGGGTATCGTGCCTCCCGTGCGACGGGACGGTTGATGGCACGGACGCAGGACCGACCGACGGCGACCCCCACCGGAGCCTGGCCCCGTAGGCTCACGGTGGCGGCCCTCGTGGTCGCGGTCGTCCTCTACCTCGCGGTGGACGGACCGCGCTACGGTCTCGACCTCCGGGTCTACCGGGACTCGGCCAGCGCGTGGTGGCACGGGCACGACCCCTACGTCGGGACGTTCACCGTCCATCAGCTGCCGTTCACGTATCCGCCGTTCGCGCTGCCCGTCCTGACCCCACTGATCACGGTGCCCTTCCGGTGGTCCCAGTGGATCGAGTGGATCATCAGCATCGGCACCGGGTGCGCCGCGGTGGTGATCATCCGCGGCGGGCGGTCGTCACTCCGGGACCGCCACGCCTGGTGGACCGCCCTCGGATGGGCGTGTGCCGCCGTCCTGATCCTGGAGCCGATGCGCAGCGCCGTCGACTACGGACAGATCGAGGTCGTCCTGATGTTCGTCATCGTGGCCGACCTCCTGGTCGTGCCCGCCCGGTACCGCGGGGTCCTCGTGGGTCTGGCGGCGGCCGTCAAGCTGACCCCGTTGATCTTCCTCCTCGTCCTCGTGGTGCGGGGCGACGTGAAGTCGGCGATCCGGGCGACCGCCACGTTCCTCGGCGCCACGGCGGCCATGTGGCTGGTGGATCCGACCATGTCCCGCACCTACTGGACCCACTTCGTGAACGACCCGGGGAGGACCGGGTCGGTCCGCTATCCGGGGAATCTCTCCTGGTACGCCGTCCTCCACCGGTGGCCGTTCCCGTCGTCGGGGTCGTTCGTCGCCTGGGCGGCGCTGAGTCTGGCGACCGTCGGGGTCGGCACCTTCGTGGCCTGGCGGTGCGCGTGCACCGACCGCCGGTCCTGGACGGTGCTCGCCATCGCCGTCACCGGTCTGCTGGTCAGCCCGATCTCGTGGTCCCACCACTGGGTCTGGCTGCTCCTCGTGCCACCGCTCCTCGTCCCGACGGCCACGGCGACCGTGCCGGCGGGTGTCCGGCGCATGCTGTGGGTCCTCGTGGTCCTGGCCATCGCCGCGCCCTACTGGTGGCTCACCAGCGGGGTGGCCGCATCGATGCTCCAGGCGCTCCTTCCCGTGTGGGCGGGGGCGACGCTGGTCACGTGGGCGGTGATCGAGCTCGCGGCCCTGCGGAGGTCCTCCGCACCCGTGGGAGGTGACCGACCGTCGCCGTCGCCGGCGGTTCCGTCGTCGGGCGGGGACGCCGAGGCCACCCGGTAGCGCGGTCAGGCCATCTCCACCACGGCCACCTGGTTCCGTCCGGCCTGCTTGGCCCGGTACATCGTCCGGTCGGCCTCGATGAGTACCTCTTCGGGACGGCACGTCATTCCGGTGACCACCGCGACGCCGATGCTGGCCGTGACGTGCAGAGGCTGGTCTGCGATCACGATCGGCTCCGCCACCGCCCGGTGCAGGCGTGCAGCCAGCGCCTCGGCGTCGAGTGACGGATGGATGAGGTCCTCGAAGAGTGCCACGAACTCGTCCCCGCCGAACCGGGCGACGGTGTCCTGGGAGCGCATCAGGCCGCTGAAGCGTTCGCCGACCACGGTGAGGAGTTCGTCACCGTGGCTGTGCCCGAACGCGTCGTTGACCGACTTGAAGCCGTCGAGGTCCAGGAACACCACGGCCAGACCGCCCATGCGACGTTCGAGTCGGGCGATGGCCATCTCCAGCCGCTCGAGGAGCAGCGCCCGATTGGCCAGTCCCGTCAGCTGATCGTGGCTGGCGACATGGAGGAGTCGTGCATGGAGTTCGTCCAGCTCTTCGTCGTACTGCTTGGCCATGTTCACCAGACTGGCGTTGCAGCTCCGGGTGACCATCTCGGTGGCGGCGTCCAGCGTGGCGGCACTGATCCCGAGTCGCTGGGCCTCGTCGGCCAGCACCAGGCTGGTCACGTCCTTCCACCACAGGTTCAGTTTGGTGATCAGCGCCACCGAGAGCGTGCCCTGGGGCCCGTTGCCGGAGTCGTCGCCCACCGACCCCACGCCCGATCGGGCCATGGACCGATGGGCGGTCGCCTTCTCCTGGTCGATGGCGGCCACGCGGCCCACCGACGCGATCCGGCTCCGCGCAGGAGTGCTGGCGCCGGACCCCGTCTGGAGCCAGTCGGCGATCGCCGTCACCGCCACCGAGATGATCTCCCACATCGGGTGCTGCGACACCTCGTGGAAGCCCATGTCCTCCGCCTGACCGACGTACTTCATCTGGCACATCTCCAGGATGTCGTCGCTCCGGGCCCGGAGCGCACGTCCCAGTGCGGCGCGTTCGTACCGTCCCCGATCCGTGATCTCGGCCGCATCCGGGTCCGCTCGTTCCCCCTCGACCTCGGTCGAGGACAGCGCAAAGACTTCCATGCCGGGAATTGTCGACACCCGCAACAGTCTTCTTGAGTCCCGTGAGCCGGAGCCGGGGTGCGCGAGCTAACTCGCCGCCCGGGCGGTCGGCGTCAACGACGGGCGGGTCCCACCGGAACGGCATCCGATCCGCGATCCTGCGGGATCACCCCGCCTCCGTCCGGGGTCCGGACCGCCCGTCGACCCCGGGACCACAGCATGCAGGCCACACCGACGACGAAGGCCGCCGTGGCGAAGCCGAACGAATTGCCCCCCACCAGCTGCCATCCGTGTTCGTTCAACTCCACGCCCCCCGAGTTGGGCACCCGCCAAATCGGTGCCCACCAGAACAGCACCGCGCCGAGCCCGGCCCATACCGGGCCTCCCGCCGGTCGGTCCGGCGCCAGCGCCAGCCAGAGCAGCACCGGCACCGCCCACACCATGTGGTGGGCCCAGGTGATCGGGGACACCAGCAACCCGGTGGAGGCACAGACGAGGATCCCGAGGAAGCCGGAGGAGGTCCGGTAGGCCCAGGCGGCGACGGCGATGCCCGCCACCAGCACCAGGCCGGCCATCACCGTGACCAACCCCGTGGACACGACGCGGTGGTCCAGGCGATCGGCCACGGCCCGCAGGCTCTGGTTGCTGATGAAGTACGCGTCGCCGACCCGCTTGGCGTCGGTGGCGTACCTGGTCCAGTAGGACCACGAGGCCCGGGGGTTGCACACGGCCGCCGCCGCGGAGCAGCCGACGAACGTACCGAGGGCCACCCACGCCGAACGGATCTGACGGGTGACGAACAGGTAGGGGACGAAGACCAGGGGGACGAGCTTGATCGCCGCGGCCACACCGACGAGCACCCCCCGCGGAAGCGTCCGACCCGCGATGCGCAGCGACGCCGTGAGATCGCCCAGGACCAGGACGGCCAGCACGATGTTGACCTGGCCGTAGGCCAGCGTCAGCTGCACCGGCTCGATCCACACGGCCGGGGCCATCAGGACGAGCGACCAGCGCACCCGTTGCATCCGGTCCCACCGGGGACGGACGGCACGCAGGGTCAGCCACAGCAGGGCGAACAGGCCGGCGACGTTGACCACGCTCCACACCAGCTGCGCACCCTGTTCGGTGAGCAACGTCAGCGGCGCGAGCACGAGGGCGGCGAAGGGCGGGTAGGTGAACGGGAGGTGAGGCGGCTGCGGCAGCGACTCCTGGTAGAGGCGACCGTCGAACAGGTGCCGGCCACCCATCAGGTACACGGCCATGTCGAGCTGCAGCCGGTGGACGGCCAGACGGATCGCCTGCCATCCGGCCACCCCGGCCGAGACGGCACCGAGCAACCACAGCAGTGGGGTCCAGCCCGCGGCGGACCGGTGTCCACTCCGGACCGCCGTCACCCGGTCGGCATCCGTCGTCGGGCCCGTCACCGCTGTGGACCGTCCTCTGTCGCAGCACGCCACCTCACCAGGTGGCCGATGCTACGGGAGATCCGGGATCCACCGAGGGCACGGGGCGCTCAGCTCCGGCACCCTCGCCACCCACCAGCCCACGATGTCCTGCTGCAGCCGGTCGCTCAGGACTCCGTCCGCCAACAGGGTCCGGTGCTCGATCTGGCCCAGGTTCACCGCGCCGACCTCGTCCTCCAACCAGTCGGCGCACTCGTCGACCAGGTCGGCATGGTCCTCCGCGATCCGGTCGGCGAACCAGATCTCGAAGCCGCCGGGGCTGGTGCGGAAGTTCACATCGTGGCTCAGCGGAGGCGGCGGATCGTCGTCCATGGAGGGATCCTAGGGACACCCGCCGTGATCCGGGCCGGGTCCTAGGCCAGGTCGGCCGCCGAGGTGTGGTGGCACCCCACCTCGACCGGGGCCAGCAGCTCCAGTTCCTCCTCCGAGAGGAGCCGGGACCGGGTGAGGAACCGCACCCCGTCGGGTGCCTCGACGGAGAAGCCGCTCCCCCGGCCGGGCACCACGTCCACGGTCAGGTGGGTGTGCGACCAGTAGTCGTACTGATCGGGTCCCATGTAGAACGGCGTGCCCTCGACCTCGCCGAGGTACACCTCGCGCTCGCCGACCCGGAAGTCGTCGCGCGGGAAGCACATCGGGCTCGACCCGTCGCAGCACCCGCCCGACTGGTGGAACAGCAGCGGGCCGTGCTGCTCCACCAGCCGGCGGACGAGCGCCGCGGCCTCGGGGGTGATGGCCACCCGGGCGGGGAGGGTGCTGCCCATGCCTAGAAGAAGCCGAGCTTCTTCGGGCTGTAGCTGACCAGGAGGTTCTTGGTCTGCTGGTAGTGGTCGAGCATCATCGCGTGGTTCTCCCGGCCGATGCCCGAGCCCTTGTAGCCGCCGAAGGCGGCGTGCGCCGGGTACAGGTGGTAGCAGTTCGTCCAGACCCGGCCCGCCTTGATGGCGCGGCCCACCCGGTAGGCGGTGTTCATGTCCCGGGTCCACACGCCGGCACCCAGCCCGTAGAGGGTGTCGTTGGCGATGTCGATGGCCTCCTCCTCGTCACCGAAGGTGGTGACGGCCAGCACCGGGCCGAAGATCTCCTCCTGGAAGATCCGCATGGAGTTGGTCCCCTTGAAGATCGTCGGCTCGACGTAGTAGCCGCCCTCGGACCCCTCGACGGAGCGCTGGGCACCGCCGATGAGCACCTCGGCGCCCTCGGCCCGGCCGATGTCGAGGTACGAGAGGATCTTCTCGAGCTGGTCGTTCGAGGCCTGCGCGCCGACCATGGTGTCGGTGTCGAGCGGGTCCCCGAGGGTGATGGCCCGCACCCGGTCGAGCGCGCGGTCCATGAACTCGTCGTAGATCGACTCGTGGATGAGGGCGCGGGAGGGACAGGTGCACACCTCCCCCTGGTTGAGGGCGAAGAGGACCATGCCCTCGAGCGCCTTGTCGAGGAAGTCGTCGTCGGCCGACATCACGTCGGGGAAGAACACGTTCGGGCTCTTGCCGCCGAGTTCCAGCGTGACGGGGATGATGTTCTCGGAGGCGTACTGCATGATCAGCCGGCCGGTGGTGGTCTCGCCGGTGAAGGCGATCTTGGCGATCCGCTTCGAACTGGCCAGCGGCTTGCCCGCCTCGACCCCGAACCCGTTGACCACGTTGAGCACCCCGTCGGGCAGCAGGTCGGCGATCAGCTCGACCACCTTCAGGATCGACCAGGGTGTCTGTTCGGCCGGCTTGAGGATGACGCAGTTGCCCGCCGCCAGGGCCGGTGCCAGCTTCCACGTGGCCATGAGGATCGGGAAGTTCCACGGGATGATCTGGCCCACCACGCCGAGCGGCTCGTGGAAGTGGTAGGCGACGGTCTCCTCGTCGATCATCGAGAGCGACCCCTCCTGGGCGCGCAGCGCGCCGGCGAAGTACCGGAAGTGGTCGACGGCCAACGGCAGGTCGGCGGCCAGCGTCTCCCGGACCGGCTTGCCGTTCTCCCAGCACTCGGCGACGGCCAGCGCCTCGAGGTTCTCCTCGATGCGGTCGGCGATCCGGTTGAGGATGTTGGCCCGCTCGGTGGTGCTGGTCGTCCCCCAGGCGGCGGCGGCCGTGTGGGCGGCGTCGAGGGCCAGCTCGATGTCCGCGGCGTCGGAACGGGCGATCTCGGTGAACTCGACCCCCGTGCTGGGTGCCACGTTGGCGAAGTAGCGGCCGGCCGTGGGGGCGATCCACTTCCCCCCGATGAAGTTGTCGTACCGCGGCTCGACGGTGACGAGGCTGTCGGGATGTCCTGGTGGTGCGTAGCGCATGGCGTTCCCCCTGGGGCGTACGTGACGGGTCGCGGATCGACCCCCTGGGCAGCGTGACGCAGGTGGGGTTGGCGAAAGGTTGGCGCGCCCCCGCTGGCGGTGGGCGGGCACGCGCTCGCGGTGGCACACTGGAGCCGGAGCCGTCGTCCGGCCGGCGCCCCCCGGGCACCGGGAGACGACGGCCGGGGAACGGCCGGGGGACGGCGATGACGCGAGCACTGCGCAGGCAGAGGGGTGACCTGGAGGAACGCTGGCTGACCGGCGTCCGCGACCACTCGCCCGGCACCGCCCTCCGTCCGGTCGTGGCGTCGTCGTGGGCCCGGTCGTCGGCGACGGTGGACACCACCCTCGACGTGGCCCCCGTGGTCGATCCGGGCGATGTCGCCGCCCGATGGGCCGACTCGCGCTTCGGGCGGGCCAGCCGGCTCATCCTCGACGACCTGACCGACCTCGCCGCCCAGGGCAACCTGGTGGCGGCCATCACGGACGAGGAGGTCACCATCGCCTGGACCGCCGGCGGTCGGCAGATGGCCCGCCGTGCCGAGTCGGTCCACTTCGCCCCGGGCGGCCGGTGGTCCGAGGACGCGGTGGGCACCAACGCGCTGGCCCTGGCCCGGCTGACCGGCCGGCCCGAGTCGGTGTTCTCGGCCGAGCACTTCGCCCCGATGGTCCACGACTGGGTCTGCTACTCGGCGCCGATCCTCGACCCGCGGACGGGACGGTTCCTGGGGGTCATCGACGTGTCCACCATCTGGTCCCAGGCCAACCCGGCCCTCCTCACGACCGTCAGCGCCCTGGCCCGGTGCGTCGAGTACCAGCTGGCCACCGACCGTGACGCACTCGGCGGCCGGCGGGAGCCGCCCGGTCGGACGGAGGACGGCCTCGGCGACCTGGCGCTGCGGACCCTCGGTGGGGCCGACGTGCGGCTCGGCGGGGACACCGTGCACGTCACTCCCCGCCAGCTCGAGCTCCTGGTGATCCTGGCCCTGCACCCCGAGGGACTGTCGCTCGACGAGCTCACGTGCTTCGCCCACGGGGACCATCCGGTGCGCCCGGCTACCGTCAAGGCCGAGCTCTCCCACCTCCGGAACCGGCTGGGGGGCCGCATCGGCTCGCGGCCCTACCGTCTGGTGGGCCCGGTCTCGGCCGACGTGGTCGAACTCGTCGGCGATCTGGCCTCCGGTGACATCCGCTCGGCCGTGGCCCGCTACGGCGGCCCCCTCCTCCCCCAGTCGGACGCGCCCGAGATCACCGAGTGGCGCATGCGGGTGGACGTGGCCGTGCGGGACGCCGCCCTCCACGGTCGCGACCCCGACACGCTCTTCGAGCTCAGCGGACGGTGCCCCTACGACACCGAGGTGCACCGGGCCGCGCTCGCCGCCCTGACTCCTGACGACGCCCGGGCCAGCGTCCTCGCGGGCCGGCTGGCCGCAGCCGGCTGACCGGGGACATCGGGAGTGGTGCCGCCTCCGAGCGCTCCGCGCACGGACCGTCGGACGTGATGGACCGACCGGTCGACGCTCCCGGCGCGGTCGGACCCGGTCGCTCCGGGGCGAGGGACGACCGTGGGCCGTTCGGGCTCCGTGCGCGTCCGACCTGACCTCACTCGATCATCACCCCGGGCGGAGTGGAGAGTGACCCGCCTTCCCGTGCGCCCGCGATGAGTCCGGCGACGATGGCGATGGCCGCCAACGCGAACGCCGTGACCGAAAACGCGTGGTCGACCCTGGCGGGTGTCCTCGAACCTCCACCGGCCTGGTCGAAGATCAGTCCGGTGACGGCCAGCCCGAGCGACGTCCCCATGCCGCGGGTCATGTTCAGCACACCGGACGCCACGCCGGCCTGACCGGGAGGGGCGGAACCCATGATCGCGGCATTGTTGGGTGGGGTGAACGCACCCATGCCGATGCCGATGACGGCCAGGAGCACCAGGAACAGACCGGTCGGCGGACGCAGCACCGCCAGGGCGAGGAGACCGGCGGCGACGCAGACCATGCCACCCACCGTGAGCGGACGCGAGCCCACCCGGTCGGCGAGCCGTCCGGCGAACGGGGCCGTGGCGCCGAGCGCCACGGGCATGACCATCAACTCGAGTCCGGCGCGCCCCGACCCGAGCCCGACACCGCGCTCGAGGTAGAAGGGCACGAGGAACAGGACCCCGAACATCACCAGGTACGACAGCAGCCCGCTGGTGATGCCCGCGCTGAAACGCGAGTCACGGAACAGCTCGAGATCGAGCATCGGGTGCTCGCACCGTCGCTCGCGGCGGATGAACGCCACGAGGAGGCCCGATCCACCCACCAGGAGCCCGAGGATGGACGGTGAGGTCCATCCGCGCGCGTTCCCGAAGGAGATCGCGGCGAACAGGGCCACGACGGAGGGGAAGAACAGCGTGAAGCCCAACCAGTCGAAGGCGACCTGGTCCTGGAGATGGCGACTGCGCGGGATCAGCAGGATCCCGGCGATCATGCCGAGGAGGCCGAACGGCACGTTCACGAAGAAGATGAGTCGCCACCCTCCGGCCGCGAGCAGGAAGCCGCCCACCGTGGGGCCGAGCGCCAGTCCCACGGCCTGGGCGGCACCCTGGATGCCGATCGCCTTGCCGAGCGAGGGCTTGGGCACGGCCAGGACGATGATGGCGACGCTGTTCGCCTGGAGGAGTGCTGCGCCCACGGCCTGGAGGGCCCGGAATCCGATGAGCCACCCGAGACCGGGGGCGAGCCCGCACAGCGCGGACCCGATGATGAAGACGCCGAACCCGTACACGTACAGGAGCTTGCGACCCCACATGTCGGCGAAGCGCCCGACGGCCACCACCGTAGCGACCAGGACCAGGAGGTAGCTGAGGCCCACCCAGGTGACCGCGCCGACACTCGAGTGGAAGGTTCGTTGGAGCGTCGGGAGTGCGACGGTCACGATGCTGGCGTCGAGCTGGCCCATGAAGGCCCCGATGCACACGGCGGCGACGGCGAGCCAGAAGGACGACGGACGGTCCCGGATGAACTCGGGCCGCCTCGGCTCGATCAGCAGTCGCTGCCATCCGGTCGGGGGCACAGCTGACACGTCGAGGTCATCCACGGATCCAAGGTGGCCGACCACTATCCAGAAGTCAAATACAGATTCCTGCTCACACTAATAAGCTGTACAAATGGATACCCAGCGCCTCCGCCACTTCGTCGCCGTCGTCGACCACGGCGGGTTCACGGCGGCGTCCAAGGCCGTGTTCGTCTCGCAGCCGGCCCTCTCGCTCGCCGTCAAGGAACTCGAACGCGAACTCGGAACGGCGCTGTTCACCCGGGTGGGACGCGGAGTCCAGCTGACCGCGGCCGGGACCGCACTCCTCGGTCCGGCCCGCCAGGCACTGCGGGACGTGGAGACGGGCCGCGCCGCGGTGGCCGCCGTCGCGGGGGTCCTGGCCGGCTCCCTCAGTGTGTGCAGCCTGCCCACCCTGGCCGCCGACCCCACATCCGAGCTCATCGGGCGGTTCCGTCGCCTCCACCCCGGCGTCCGCGTCGACCTCGCGGCTCCCGAGGACAGTCAGGACCTCTTCGATCTGGTGGAGGACGGGACGTGTGAACTCGGGATCACCGATGCGCTCCACGTACCCGAGTCGTTCGACTCCATCGAGTGCGGTGCACAGTCCCTGGTGTTCATCCACCCCCCCGGCACGACCTCCTCGGGTGCCGAAGGCGACACGATGGCGGTCCACGACGACACCCCACTGATCGCCGCGCCCGAGGGCACCTCCACCCGTCGGTTGCTCGAGGAGCAGTTGGGCGCCCTCGGGATCACGCCGATGCTGGCGGTCGTGTCGGCGCAGCGGGAGGCCATCATCCCGCTGGTGCTCGCCGGCGCCGGTGCGGCCCTGGTCCCCGACGCACTCGCCCGCTTCGCCGAGCAGTTCGGCGCCGTCGTCTCGACACCCGACCCTCCGGTGGTCCGACGGCTCGCCCTGGTGCACCGGACGCAGGATCTGTCCCCTGCTGCGGCCCGTTTCAAGGAGCTGGTCGGGTCACCGCACTCCGCGGGCACGCCGTCGGTCGAACGGGTCGACGGGTGACCCTTCGGCGTCAACCACCGGAGCCGGTCACGGCCTGGAGTGCCAGGCTCGACGACGCCACGAGGACCCACAGGATGGCGCCGAGGGCCAGGGGACGGAAGCCCGCACGGCGGATGTCCCGTGGACGGGTGGAGAGGCCGATGGCTCCCAGGGCCATCGTGATCATGACCCCGGCCGTCGCCGAGAGTGCCGGGTGCCAGCCATTCGGCACCAGACCAACCGTGTTGAGTGCCACCGCGACCAGGAACCATCCGATGAACACCGGCACGACGCGGCGCAGTCCGGTCGCGGCCGGGGCCCCGTCCGCGGTCGGGCGCCGACGGGTCCCCCGGGTGCGCCATGCCGCCAGGCCGAGGGCGATGGGGATGATCATCAGGGTCCGGGTCAGCTTCACCACCACGGCGTAGGACGTGGCTCCGTGCCCGAAGATCGCCGAGGCCGCCACCACGGACGACAGGTCGTTGACCGCGGTCCCGGCCCACAGCCCGAACTCGTGCGGTGAGAGGCCGAGCGCGTGCCCGATGGTCGGGAACGTCAGGACGGCCGCGACGTTGAACGTGAAGATGGTGGCGATCGCGTAGGAGACGTCGGCGTCCGAGGCGCTGATCACCGCGTCGGTGGCGGCGATCGCCGAGGCCCCGCAGATCCCGGTCCCCACCCCGATGAGCGTCCGCAGGTCCCGCTCGACGCCGAGCGCGCGGCCGAACACGACCGCTCCCACCAACGCCACCGCCAGCGTCCCGAGGAGGACCGGCAGTGACGAGCCCCCGATGGTGAGCACCTCACCGAACGAGAGTCCGGTACCCAGCACCACGATCGACGTCTTGAGGACGGTCTTGGCGGCGAAGCCCAACCCGGGGCGGGCGCGCTCCCCCGGGGGCCGGACGAGCGCGATGCCGATGCCGCCGAGGACGGCGAACACCGGGGCCCCGACCACGGGAACCAGGTGGCCGAGGACGGTGGCCACGGCGGCGAGGACCACCACCGGCACCAGTCCGGGCAGGAGCGCCGTCACCTGTGCCCACCGGTGACGGCCCGGACCGGTCTCCGCCTCCGGCGCCGTGCCCGACGCGGTGACAGGTGGCCGCTCGTCCATGGGTCCACACTGCGCCTCGCGGACGGTCCGCGGAAGACCGGAATCCGGTGTAATCCTATAAGGTTGCCTTATGCCACTGGTGGAGCCCGTGCCCGACATCCGCTCGCTCGACCTGCTGCGCAGTGTGGCCGAGCTGGGTTCGATCCGTCAGGCCGCCGGTGCGCACCACATCAGCCAGCCGGCGGCGAGCATGCGGCTCCGGTCGCTGGAGCGCACGCTCGACCTGGAGCTCCTGGACCGGTCGGGCGGCCGGGCCCGCCTCACCGCCACCGGCCTGGCGGTCGTGCAGTGGAGCGAGTCGGTCCTCGGGGGCATGCGGGACCTGCTCCTCGGGACGGCGGCGGTGCGGTCCGAAGGCCGCGACACCCTACGCATCGCCGCCAGCATGACGGTGGCCGAGTACCTCGTCCCGGTGTGGCTGAACCTCCTGCGGGGGTCCGACCCGGAGGTCGCCGTCTCCTTGGACATGGGGAATTCCGGTCACGTGGCCGAGGTCCTGCTGCGCGGTGGTGCGGACATCGGGTTCGTCGAGGGTCCCGATGACCCACCCGAACTCGTCGCCCGCGTCGTGGCGGGTGACGACCTCGTGGTCGTGGTGGCGCCGTCCCACCCGTGGGCGCGCCGACGCCGACCGCTGTCCGCCGCCGACCTGGCGGCGACACCACTCGTCCTGCGCGAGGCGGGATCGGGCACACGGGAGGTGCTCGAGCGTGCCCTCGGTGAATCCGGGGTCCAGCCTGCACCCCTCGTCGAGCTGGCCTCGACCACGGCGATCAAGGCATCGGTCGCCGCGGGAACCGGGCCCGGCGTGCTCAGCCGATTGGCCGTCCAGTCGGAGGTCGCCGACGGGCGACTCGTGATCGTCGCGACCTCGGGTGTCACGCTCGAACGAAGGATCCGTGCGGTCTGGCCGGGCGAACGGCCCCTTCCACCGGCGGCCGCGCGCCTGCTCCGCCAGATCACCGGAGGCACCTGAGGCAGCAGAGGACACCGGCGTGACCGGACGGACCGGGGGGGGTGCCGGGCCACCGCGTGACCCGCCGGGATGCGGGCTCACGCCCGTGGAGGAGTCCGGCCGACCCGGGTCGGCGGCCCGTTCCCGAGCGATCCGGTCACACCTTCCTGCGGGCGATGACCTGGACGACCGATCCGACGCCCGTGTGGTGGGTGCCTTCCACGATCTCCCGTTCGCGCTCGTCGGCATGCACGAACTCCAGTGGCTCGAGCTCGACCCTCAGGCCCTCGATCGTCATCATCAGGTCCGGTGATCCCGGTCCTCCCGTGCCCCGACCGATCTGGTCCGGCGTATAGGCCTCGAGCAGGAACACGCCGCCCGGCCGCAGCGAGGCCGCGACGCGTCGGTGGAGATCGACCCGGACCGGCGACGGTACGTGGGCGAAGATCGAGACGATCGCGTCCCAGCGGTCCACACCCAGGTCGTAGTCGGCCAGATCCCCCACCACGGCGTCGACGGACACCTGCGCGGCCTCCGCGAGCCGCAGTGTCTTCGCCACCCCCGCCTCGGTCAGATCGACGCTCGACACCCGACGACCCGTCGTGGCCAGGAACACCGCATTCCGACCCTCGCCTTCGGCCAGGCAGAGCACGTCTCCCATCGGCAGGAGGGACACGCTGTCGCGCAGGAAGCCGTTGGGCTCGGTGCCGTAGACATAGTGACCGACGCCGTACCGCTCCTCCCACATGGCCTGCGCTGCGGATCGATCGGTCACTGGACTCGTCGCAGAACCGCGGACAGGTGATGCGCGAGCGGCTGACCGACGGCCGCCATCCGCAGCGAGTACCGGAGCGTGTCACCGTCGATGGTGACGTCCCGTTCGACAGCCGTCACCTCCTTCGCGGTCGAGGTGCCCGTGATCGCGGTCGACCGGAGCAGGACGGTGGACGCGGAGACCGCACCCTCGGCGACCTCCGCGATCCCGGTCGGTTGGGCGATGACGACCTCCGCCCAGTCGGGGCGCGCCATGCGCCAGAAGCCGGTCTCGCCGTGGAGCAGACGTCCGTCGGCGGCGTGCCTCGTGGTCTGGGTGTAGACGAGGAACGGCTTGCCCACGTGCGAGAAGTTGACGGTCTCCTCGTAGTCGAACGAGTCGATCGTCGGATACTCCCCGTGCCCTGACCCGGTCCAGGTGCCCACGAGCGCGGCCAGCGGCGCCATGGCGGGGTGCAGGGCGACGTCCACCTCCCCAGCATCCCACTCCGGCACACGTGCTGGGCACCACCCCCGGACAGCGGCACTATGCGGGGGCGACCGCCACTCCCCGGGTGAACCAGCTCCAGGGCTTCGGTCCGACGCCGTAGCGCTGATCGACGTCGTCGAGGGTGAACCCTGCGCCCCGGACCAGGGCCACCGGATCACGGGTGAGGTGACAGCCATCGGCCACCCGACGCTGCAGAGGCTCCAGACGGCGCTGCCACACCGCCACGCCCGCGTCCGGAGCGAGGCCGTGCTCCAGGAAGTGGAACCGGCCCCCGGGGCGGAGCACCCGCCGGACTTCCGCCAAGGCGGCGTCGACGTCGGGAATCGTGCACAGGGCGAAGGTGCAGAGCGCATCGTCGCAGGAGTCGTCCGGCAGTGGGATCGACTGGCCGTCGAGCCCGACGAGCTCCACCGGCACCGATGAGCCGGCGATCCGACGCTGCGCGATCCGATAGCCCTTGGCCGACGGTTCGACGGCCAGGACCTTCTCGACGGTCGACGGGTAGTACTCGACGTTGAGTCCCGAGCCGAACCCGATCTCGAGGACCCGTCCCGACAGTCCACTCGACAGTTCGCCGCGCCACTTCTTCAGTCCGGCGGTCCCACAGGCCCGGTCGATCAGGACGGGGAGGATGTGCTCGCGGTAGATGCCCATGCCGCAAGCGTACCGAGCGCATCCACCTGGCATCTTCGGGCGCGCCGTCCGCGACCGGTAGCGTTCCGGCATGCCCGACAGCGCGGAGACGAACGAGGCCGTCTGGAAGTCCGATGCCGCGATCTCCCACTGGGTGGCGACGGCCGACGAGCGTGAGCGCCGACGCGCCGACGAGCGCCGGCTCATGGCCGAGCTGCTGCCGTTCGACAGGGACCAGCCATTCACCTTCGTCGACCTCGGCGCAGGTACCGGCGCGGCCGCCCGGGTGGTCCTCGCCTACTTCACCGGCGCCCGGGCCATCCTGGCCGACTACTCCCCGCAGATGATGGAGCAGGGGAGCCGCGAGCTCGCCGCCTTCGGCGATCGCTCCACCTATGTGTCGTTCGATCTCGCTCGTAGCCCCTGGCCCGCGGAGATCCCGGAACAGGTCGACGCGGTCATCTCGTCACTGTGCGTCCACCACCTCCCCGATGCGCGCAAGGGCGAGTTGTTCGCCGAGATCCTGGAGCACCTGCGCCCCGGGGGCTGGTACCTCAACTACGACCCCGTGGCGACCGAGGATGCGGTCGTCGAGTCGGCCTGGCTCCGGGCGGGGGACCGCCGTGACCCGGACGCCGCGGCGAAGCGGGAGCATCGAACGCCCGAGGAGCAGTCCCGCCACGAGAACCATGTCCGCCACATCATCCCTCTCGCCCCACAGCTCGCCCTCCTGGAGGACGCGGGCTTCGAAGGTGTCGACGTGTACTGGAAGCAACTCGACCACGTCGTCTACGGCGGCAGACGTCCTTGAGACGGAGCGTCCGGTCACCACGGCGTCGCCCGCTTCAGGCGCTCCTCGCCCGCTCGGCCGACAGCGACCCCTGGTAGGGCCGGGCGGGTTCGCAGGAGCCACAGCGGAACACCCACCGGCTCCCGGGGACTTCCGAATTGCGGATGACGAGGAGCGGCTCCTGCAGGGTTCCGCAGGTGGGACACGGTCGGGCCATCGGATTGTCAGGCATCTCTGATCCTTGGGTGGGCATGCTCGGCGGCATGGACGGGCTGACATTGGCGGCGTGCGTCGTCACGAGATCAGCACCGACGCGCGCCGAGAAGGGAGCGTCACCAACGGCGGGCACTCCACAACCCGGCGCCGGTGACGCTGCAACCTCGGGGTCCGGCAATGCTGAACGGAGGGATTGAGCGCCGGACCACCACCAGTTGTAGTGCGCGAGGGTTTCCGCAGCGTCACTACCGACTGACCGGAGGATGAACTCTCCGCGGCATCACCCCTGCTCGCGCCACTTCCCCTCGTCGCGCCACGACCGATCGGACGAGCTGATCTCCGGTTCCACTGTCTCCGACTCCCGGGACCGACCTGGGCAATCTCCACGGGGACGGGAGGCACCGAGACCATGGAACGGGGGGCCGGCCCGTCGGCAGCGCTCCGTGGCCAGCCCGCCACGATGGGACGGGACCGGGTGCTCGCCGAGCTCCGGGAGGGCGGATCGTCGCCCGTTGGGACCGGGTGTTGATGAGAGAAGTCTCATGGCCACCTCACCTGCCATTCATCTTCGGCGTCCATAGTGACCCGGAGCCGGTCGAGCGCCGACGTCAGGTGGACCGCCGAACGGGGCGGGTCCTGCATCGAGGAAGGAACCCACATGGAGCTCTCCACCCCCATCACCTCCTCGGCGACAGGGGGCTCCCGTCGATGCGTGGTGACCGGCGCCGCGGGCTTCGACGCCCGCCACGACCTCACCAGGATGGTCCCGGCGTGATCGCGGCCCGGACACGACCAGACGGGCGTGGCGTGGCGGTCGGATATCTCACCAAGCGGTTCCCCCGCCTCTCGGAGACGTTCATCCTCGACGAGATCCTCGGGCTGGAGGCGGCCGGTGTCCCCCTGCGCCTGTTCGCTATCGCCGACCCGGTAGAAACCATCGTCCAACCGGGTGTCTCCCAGGTGGCCAGTCCCGTCGGCTACCTCCACTCCGGGCTCGGTCGGTGGGCCGCGGTGCACGACTACCTCCGCTTCCTCCGTTCGCACGCGACGCTGTTGCGGCGCCGGCCGCTCCGGTGGTGTGCGGTGGTCGGACACATTGCCCTGGCCCGCCGGCACGTGTCGACCGTCAAGCACTTCCTGCAGGCGGGAGCGCTGGCGGTCGAACTCGAGCGAGCCGGCGCCGAACACGTCCATGCGGCATTCGCCCACGGCCCGGCCAGCATCGCCCACTTCGTCCACCTGCTCACCGACATGCCCTTCAGCTTCGCCGCCCATGCCAAGGACCTCTACATCTCCAGTCCCGACATCCTGGCCCGCAAGGTCGCGGCATCGGCGTTCGTACTGGTGTGCTCGTCCAGCGCAGCGGCCGAGCTGACCCGGGTGGTCGAATCCCACCCCGACCCGGCGGTGAGCTCCCATGCCGGCAAGATCATCCTGGCTCCACACGGGGTGGACACCGATCGCTTCGCTCCGGTTCCGACCGCCGCCCGGCGGCCCCGACCGGCGCGGCTACGTGTCTTGACGGTCGGCCGCCTGGTGCCGAAGAAGGGGTTCCCGGTGCTCCTCCGCGCAGTGGCCGAGACGACCGTCGCCGGTCTGGAGGTCGACTGCCGGGTGGTCGGGGGCGGCACCCTCCGGTCCGAACTCTCCGAACTGGCCGAGAACCTGGGCCTGGCCGACTCGGTGAGCTTCCTCGGTGCGCTGGCGCAGCCGGCGATCGTGCCTCTCTATCAGTGGGCCGACGTCTTCGTGCAGGCCAGCGTGATCACCCCTGACGGAGACCGGGACGGGATCCCCAACTCCGTGATGGAGGCCATGGCCTCTGGTCTGCCGGTGATCGCCAGCGCGGTGGCGGGTATCCCCGAGGTGATCAGCGATGGGACGACAGGACTGCTGGTCGCTCCCGGTGACGCTCATGCGTTGGCCTCCGCCCTGCGGTCCCCGGCGGACGACCCGTCTCTTCGAGGACGGCTGGGGGCGGAGGCCCGAGGGTACGCCGTCGAACACCTGTCGCGACGCGCCTGCATCGAACCGGTCGCCGCGTTGCTGCTCGCGACGATCGACCGGCCGTCGACCCCATCCGTGGCGGCCCCCGGCGTGGCCCTGGTCGCGGAGGTGGCTCCCGGTGCCCAAGCCTGAGGGATCCACGACGGCCTGGCTGCCGGCCTGGCTGCCTCGCGGCCCCGGCATTCCGGTCGGGGGGCCGAGGGGGCAAAGGTCGTGGTCCCCGACCGATGTCCACGCCATCGTGGGGCCGCCGTTGCGCTGGGCGTTCCGGGTCGCCGTACCGGTGACCCGATGACCGGGCAGACTGGTGGGTGCAAGAGCAGGGCTACCGTCGACGGACGGCCCACGGGAGAGGATCGTTCATGATTCGCATCACACGACACGGGGGGGCCGTTTCGTCGCTCCTGCTGTACGCCGGGGTCGTCGGGTTCGCCGTGCTGGTGGCGGCGGTGATGTCGATCGGATTGGGGACCAGTGCCGCACAGCCGGTGCCCCGGGCGGCGAGCGTCGACCGAACCGCCTCACAGCTCGACACCCAGCCTGTCTCGACGACCACGGTGGCTCCGACTGGCGTCCCCACCACCACCACCACCACCGTCCCGTCCTCGACCACCACGCCGCCCCCGGCTGCCGCGCCGACGTCGCCGCCGATGACCACGGGGACAACCGTTCCCACTGCCAGCCCCGTGGCGATCCCACCGCAGACGGTGTCTCCGAATGGCACGGTGGTGGAGATCACTCCCAGTTCCGACGCCAAGTCGCCGACACCGTCCACGGACAGCCCGTCGTCATCGTCCACTGACAGCTCGTCGTCATCGTCCAGTGATTCGACCACCACCACCACTTCTACGACGGCGAGCGGTAGCTAGTCCGTGGGCCACCCGCGGGGCGTAGGTTCCGCACCCGTTCGGTGGAGCGCCTCCTCCGACCGCGTGGCCGATGACGGACGTTCGGGTGACGACCTGTCCCCAGCTTCGGCGGCGAGCGACGGGTACTCTCGAGAGCCTCGGTCGGCAGGCACGGAGGACCGGTCGGTAGCGGGACGCCGGCGCTTCCGGGTCGGCACGGCCGGCCGGCTGGCCGCCTTCCATGCCTTGGTCATTGCCACCGTGCTCGGGATCGTGGTGATCCAATTCACCCAGGCCTTCGCCGGCCGGTATCGGACGACCATCACCCGTGATCTCACCGAGAACCTGAGTGCCTTTTCCGATGGGGCGGCCAGCCGTCCCGCCAACCAGTCACTGGCGGTGTTCTCCCGCACCTTCCTGGCCAGCCACGGCGCCGTCGCCGGCGATCTGATCATCATCTCCGTTCCGAGCACGCACCTGTCGTTGGGCACGGGGGGTTCGGGAGCACTGGCGGCACTGCCACCCGTCGCCACACTGTTGCGCCGGCCGCCCAGGGCGACGGTCCTGAGCCAGGTCACCCTCGACAACACACCTCAGGAGGTGTTGGCGGCACCGATCACCGAGGGCGGCAAGGTCCTCGGCACGTTCGTGACCGCCGGCAGCCTGGCCAGCTACGAACGTACCCGGACCCGCGTGCTGCAGCTGGCGATCGGAGAAGGGTTGATCGCGTTGTTGGCCGCCACCGTCAGCGTCTATTTGCTGCTGCGGCGCCTGCTGGGCTCGGTCAACCGGCTCACCCGCACCGCTCGGGACATCGGGCTACGAGGCGATCTCGATGTCCGCCTCGGTGACCAGCACGCGGGAGACGAAGTCGGGGAGATGGCAGCCACCTTCGATGCGATGGTCGACAAGATCGATGCCGCCGTCTCGGTGAGACGCCGGCTGTTAGCAGACGTCTCCCACCAGTTGAGGACCCCCCTCACCGTGATGCGCGGTCATCTCGAGGTGATGAGCCGAGGCCGGCTCGACGATCCGGCGGAGATCCGTACGACCGTAGGGGTCGTCGTCGATCAACTCGACCACATGCGCACACTGGTGGAACGCCTGCTCCTTCTCGGGCGGTCGCTCGAAACCGACTTCGCCGAGCTTGTGCCCGTCGACCTGCGCTCCATGCTCGCCGACGTCGCCGACGCCGCCCAGGTGCTGGCGCCGCGCCACTGGGAGGTGGGAGCCATCCCCGACATCGTGTTGCCGGCCGACCTCGACAAGCTTCGGGGTGCGGTGCTCAACCTGATCGACAACGCCGTGAAGGCCACCGAACCGAGCGACACCATCCGGCTGTCCGCCGCACTCGACGGTGCGGCGGAGGGGGGGTTCGTGGACATCGTGGTCGACGACTCCGGACCGGGCATCCCCCCAAACGAGCGAGAGGCGGTGCTGAACAGGTTCACCCGGCCGTCGGCGACGGACAGCTCCGGCACCGGGCTCGGGCTGGCCATCGTGGAGGCGGTGGCTCGAGCCCACGGAGGGCGGGCCATCGTCGATGACTCCCCACTCGGTGGTTGCCGGGTGATCATCCGTTTGCCGTTGGCTGCACCCGACGACTACCCGGCCCTCGAAGAAGGGCCATAAGGCGATGCAGATGCTCATCGTCGAGGACGACCGAGGGATTGCCGCGTTTCTGGACAAGGGCCTGAGCGCCGAAGGCCACGCCCTCACCATCGCATCCACCGCCGAGGAAGCCCGGTGGTGGATGTCGGCGAACGGGACCGACGCCGACTTGATCCTTCTCGACCTCATGCTGCCGGACGGGACCGGCGAGACACTCCTGCGGTGGATCCGGACCCAGGAGTTCGACGTACCCGTCATCATCCTCACCGCCAAGACGGAGGTCAGCGCCAAGGTCGCCGGCCTCGATGCCGGAGCCAACGATTACATCACCAAACCGTTTGCCTTCGACGAGCTCCTCGCCCGGATCCGCGCCGTGCTCCGCAACACTTCGCAGGTGTCGGCGACCGAATTGGTGGTCGCCGATCTCCGGCTCGATCTGCTCACCAAGGTCGCCCAACGGGCCGGAAGGCGAGTTGATCTCGCTCCCCGGGAGTGGGCCATCCTCGAACTGTTCATGCGCTCCCCCCACCAGATCCTGTCTCGGTCGCAGATCCTCAGCCACGCGTGGAACTACAGCTTCGACCCGGGCTCCAACGTGGTCGACGTCTACGTCGGGTATCTGCGCAGGAAGTTGAACGTGCCCGGCGTCCCCCCACTCATCCAGACCGTGCGGGGAGCCGGCTACCGGCTGATGCCCCAGTGACCGCCAACCTCGGCGTCGACGCTCCACGGACCACGCCTGCCACCCGTTGACACCCGCGCCCCGGCTTCGTCGTGCAGTTCCTCCGTCGCGATGCTCCATCCGGCCTTTCGTCATGTAGTTGCTCCGCTGTTACCGCCCTGTTACCGCACTTGCAGCGGAGCGCAAACCTGTCCTGTTACGGTCCGAGCAGTGCAACCCATTGATCGATAGGGGAAGCAATGACTAGAGCAGGAATCAGGAGCATCCGGTCGCATGGCCGCCTGCGGCGCGTGCCTGCCACCCTTGTAGGAGTTGTTCTCGTCGGTGGTGTCCTGGCACTGCCGCTAGCGAGCCCGGCGGGAGCGATCAAGATGTTGACGCCCACTGGCTCGGTCCTGGCTTGGGGTTACAACGACACCGGCCAATTGGGTAACGGCGGGACCACCAACTCCTCGACCCCGGTGCCCGTCTCCCTGAAGGGGGGCGCCACCTTTACCGCGGTCAGCGGCGGCAGCGATTTCAGCCTGGCGGTCACCTCGACCGGGTCGGTCCTGGCTTGGGGCGATAATGGCAGCGGCGAGCTGGGTAACGGCACCACGACGAGTTCCTCCATTCCGGTGGCGGTATCTCTGCCAACCGGCACCACCGTCACCGCCGTCAGCGCCGGCAGTGATTATGCTCTGGCGCTCACCTCGACCGGGTCGGTCTTGGCGTGGGGTTACAACGGCGACGGCGAGCTCGGTAACGGCACCACGACGAGTTCTTCCACTCCGGTGGCGGTGTCTCTGCCAACCGGCACCACCGTCACCGCTGTCAGCGCCGGCAGTGATTTCGCTCTGGCGGTCACTTCGACGGGGTCGGTCCTGGCGTGGGGTTACAACGGCGACGGCGAACTCGGTAACGGCACCACGACGAGTTCTCCGACTCCGGTGGCGGTGTCTCTGCCAACCGGCACCACCGTCACCGCTGTCAGCGCCGGCAGTGATTTCGCTCTGGCGGTCACTTCGACGGGGTCGGTCCTGGCGTGGGGTTACAACGGCGACGGCGAACTGGGTAACGCCACGACGACGAGTTCCTCCACTCCGGTGGCGGTTTCCATTCCTGGAGGCGTCACCGTTACTGCCGTTGCCGGCGGCGGCGCACACGGTCTGGCGCTCACCTCGGCCGGGTCGGTTCTGGCCTGGGGTGCCAACGTCGACGGCCAGCTGGGTAACGGCACCACGACGAGTTCTCCGACTCCGGTGGCGGTGTCTCTGCCAACCGGCGCCGTCGTCACCGTCGTCACAGCCGGCAGCCATTTCAGTCTGGCGCTCACCTCGACGGGGTCGGTCCTGGACTGGGGCTACAACTTCTACGGCCAGTTGGGCACCGGCACCACAACCACCTCCGACACCCCGGTAGCTGCCTCCCTGCCGGCTGGCACCACTGCCATCGCAGTCAGCACCGGCCTCTATCACAGTCTGGCGCTGGTCACCGCCCCGCCCCCGTCCAACTCTCCCGCATATGTGGTGGCGGCCACCGACGGGTCCGTCTACGGGTTCGCGGGAGCCACCACGTTCGGCTCCGAGGCCGGACAGCACCTGAGCGCCCCGGTCGTCGGGATCACCCAGACGCCCGACGGCCAGGGCTACTGGGAGGTCGCCGCCGACGGCG